>Ga0160433_100231_pt1 | contig 40955 bp, 40 predicted proteins | sample HID1972K_E0MG_FD_108235 | JGI IMG/M metagenome (GOLD analysis project Ga0160433, IMG submission 108235) | Enriched pill bug-associated microbial communities from UW Madison campus, WI, USA - HID1972K_E0 MG | ecosystem: Host-associated > Arthropoda: Insects > Digestive system > Unclassified ...
ATTACGGCACCGTCGGCTCCAACCGCGATGAGTTCATCATGATCCGCAAAATGAAGAACATTAACTGGCTGGATGACGAAGGCAACGATCAGGTCCAGGAGGCGAAAAAATGAAAATCCGTTCTCAGGTTGGCATGGTTCTCAATCTCGACAAATGTATCGGCTGTCACACCTGCTCCGTGACCTGTAAAAACGTCTGGACCGGTCGCGAAGGTATGGAATACGCGTGGTTCAATAACGTCGAAACCAAGCCCGGCATCGGTTATCCGAAAAACTGGGAAGATCAGGAACAGTGGGAAGGCGGCTGGATCCGCGGGATCAGCGGCAAACTCACGCCACGTCTGGGTGGACGCCTCGCCCTGATGGCGAAAATCTTCGCCAACCCAGTGCTGCCGTCGATCGACGATTATTACGAACCGTTCACTTACGATTATCAGGATTTGCATCGCGCGCCGGAAGGCAAGCATCTGCCCACCGCTCGCCCGCGTTCGCTTATCAGCGGCGAACGCATCAATAAAATCGAATGGGGCCCGAACTGGGAGGAACTGCTCGGCGGTGAATTTGAAAAACGCGCCAAAGACCAGAACTTCGAAAACATGCAAAAGGAGATGTATGGCCAGTTCGAAAACACCTTCATGATGTACCTCCCACGCCTATGCGAGCACTGTCTGAACCCGAGCTGCGTGGCGACCTGCCCGTCAGGTGCCATCTACAAACGCGAAGAAGACGGTATTGTGCTTATCGACCAGGACAAATGCCGGGGCTGGCGCATGTGCATCAGCGGCTGTCCGTACAAAAAAATCTACTTCAACTGGAAAAGCGGCAAGTCAGAAAAATGTACCTTCTGCTATCCGCGCATTGAATCCGGCCAGCCCACCGTCTGTTCAGAAACCTGCGTCGGGCGCATCCGCTATCTCGGCGTGCTGCTGTACGACGCCGACCGCATTGAAGAAGCTGCCAGCACCGAACATGTGACCGATCTCTATGAACGTCAGTGCGACGTGTTCCTCAACCCGAACGACCCGGCGGTGATTGAAGAAGCCGTCAAACAGGGCATCCCGCAGAACGTGATTGAGGCCGCGCAGCAGTCGCCGGTGTACAAACTGGCGATGGAATGGCAGCTCGCCCTGCCGCTTCACCCGGAATACCGTACCTTGCCGATGGTCTGGTACGTGCCGCCGCTGTCACCGATTCAGTCCGTCGCCGACGCGGGCGCGCTGCCGCATAACGGCAATATTCTGCCATCGGTCGAAAGCCTGCGCATTCCGGTACAGTATCTCGCCAACCTGCTGGCGGCGGGCGATACAGGCCCGGTACTGCGCGCGTTGAAACGCATGATGGCGATGCGCCACTACAAACGCTCGCAAACGGTGGAAGGCGTGACCGACACCCGTGCGCTGGAAGAGACCGGTCTGACTGTGGAACAGGTGGAGGAGATGTACCGCTATCTCGCCATCGCCAACTACGAAGACCGCTTCGTGATCCCAACCAGCCACCGTGAGATGGCGAAAGAAGCCTTCCCGGAACGTAACGGCTGCGGGTTCACTTTCGGCGACGGCTGCCACGGCTCCGATACCAAGTTCAATCTGTTCAACAGCAAACGCATCGACGCCATCGACGTTTCTGGTGTGCGCCAGCATGGGGAGGGAGAATAATGCCGATCCTTAAGCTGATTGCGCTGTTGCTGGAATACCCGGACGCGCTGCTGTGGGACAATCGCGACGACGCGCAGGCGCTGGTGACGCAGGATGCACCGACGCTGGCACCATGGGTGGAAACGTATCTCAGCGCCCCACTGCTCGACCAGCAGGAGCTGTGGTGCGACCTGTTTGAGCGCGGCAGTTCCATGTCGCTGCTGCTGTTTGAACACGTGCACGGCGAATCCCGCGATCGCGGTCAGGCGATGGTGGATTTAATGGCGCAGTATGAGCAGGCCGGTTTGCAGCTCGACTGCCGCGAACTGCCGGACCATCTGCCGCTGTATCTGGAGTTTCTCAGCACCCGCCCGGCGGATGAAGCCCGCGAAGGCTTGCAGAACGTCGCGCCGATTCTGGCGTTGCTCGGCGGCAGGCTTAAAGAACGTCAGTCAAACTACTATCAACTGTTTGACACCCTGCTTTTACTGGCTAACAGTCCGCTGAGAAGTGACAGCGTCACGCCACAGGTGAAAGCCGAGCCGCGCGACGACACCCGACAGGCGTTAGACGCCGTGTGGGAGGAGGAACAGGTGAAGTTTATCGAGGACAACGCCACTTCCGCCTGCGACAGCTCCCCGTTGCAAAGTTATCAGAAACGTTTTAGTCAGGACGTTGCGCCGCAGTACGTTGACGTCCGTTCCGGAGGCCCCAAATGAGCCACTTCTTTGACGTCTTCTTTTACGATATTTACCCCTACATCTGCGGCTCGGTGTTTATCATCGGCAGCTGGCTACGCTACGACTACGGGCAATATACCTGGCGCGCGGGTTCTAGCCAGATGCTCGATAAACGCGGGATGGTGCTCTGGTCGAATATGTTCCACATCGGCATTCTCGGGGTCTTTTTTGGTCATGCTTTCGGAATGCTCACCCCGCACTGGATGTATGAATCGTTCCTGCCTATTTCGGTGAAGCAGCAAATGGCGATGATCCTCGGCGGGGCGTGCGGCGTACTGACGCTGATTGGCGGGGCGGGCTTGCTGATTCGTCGGCTGTTTAATCCCCGCGTTCGCGCCACATCGACGGCCGCCGATATCCTGATCCTCAGTATTTTACTGATTCAATGCATTTTGGGTCTGTCGACAATTCCGTTCTCGGCGCAGCACCCGGACGGCAGCGAAATGATGAAACTGGTCGGCTGGGCGCAATCGGTGGTGACCTTCCAGGGCGGCGCGTCTACGCATCTCGCGGGGGTAGCGCTGGTGTATCGTATCCATCTGGCATTAGGAATGACCATTTTCCTGCTGTTCCCGTTCACCCGTCTGGTGCACGTGTGGAGCGCTCCGGTGGAGTATTTCACGCGGCGCTACCAGATTGTGAGATCGCGTCGCTAGGCGCTTAGATGCGCAAAACGGTTCCGTTCACCCAATGTGAAGGAGAATCTAATTCTTTGGGCTGGCCACAATGGGTGCCAATTTTGCCCGGCGGCACTGCGTTTGCGCGGGCCTACAGAAACGAAGTTCAAAGGGGAAAAGACGGCGAGGTTTTCTCCCTCGCCCTTGAGGGAGAGGGTTGAGGTGAGGGGGAAAAGACGGCACTTATGTCCCCCAGGCGTACGCCCTACTTCCCAGCCTCACCATGCATATCGAATGCCGCCATCACTGCGGCTAAATCTGCCAGCGTAAAGCCATTTTTCGGGTCTTCAACACCCTCGCCGAATTTATCCTGTAGCAGCAAATACAAACTTTCGACATCCGGTAAATTGATTGACTCGACGGTATGCCCGTCCTGCTGATGGGTGAAATGGAAGTTGGTCAGCGTCAGTTTGCCGCCGTCTGGCAAATGGCGGCACATCAGAAGATGATGGCGGAAATGCGACTGCGGCCAGTGTGCCGACCAGAAATTCCCCGCCACGTAATCAGAGAAATACTGCGGCACCAGATCGAAGTGATACATCGACTGCCAGCGGTCGTGGTGACGGAACTGCAAAATCCAGTCGTTGCCCTCGTTCAGCAGACGATAAACCCCATGCGGCGTGTTTTGCTCTTTGTTTGCCTGAAGCTGAATCGGCGCCGTCAGCGTTTGTCCGCCAAAGCCAACGTCGGCAATCCAGCGCTCACCGGCTAAATCAATCACCAGTAAACGGTGCGTGCGCGGCGGCATCTGCGGCGGATTCGACAGCACCACGCGCCCGAGCACGCTGCGCACATCAAACCCGATTTCACGCAGCACGCGTTCAAACAGACCATTTTGCTCGAAGCAGTAACCGCCGCGACGGGCGTGGATGAGCTTATCTTCCAGCGACTGATCGTCGAGCTGTATTTCGCGCGGCAGCAGCACGTCGAGATTCTCAAACGGAATGGTGCAATTATGGCGCAAATGCAGCGCCCGCAAGGTGTCGATATCAACAGCGACAGGAGAATTCCAGTTCAGACGGGTAAAATACGCGGTTAAAAATGGGCTCATACGGCCTCCATGCTTGAGATATACACTGTTTATAACGTATTTTTTTCAGCTGACAGGCGCTTTTGTGCGGTGATTTTTTCCGTTTGTGCGCGACCGCTATTTTCCGCACCCGCAACACGCTTAAATGCAGCAATCAACCTGGAGAATTGCTATGAGCCGTTTTCGCCCCGTGGAATTAAAACATGCCAGCCGTCTGCTCAATCATGGGCCAACCGTATTGATCACCAGCTACGACGAGAGCATTGATCGGCGTAATATTATGGCTGCCGCCTGGTCGATGCCGGTGGAGTTTGAGCCGCCGCGCATCGCTATCGTGGTCGATAAAAGCACGTGGTCGCGCGAACTTATCGAGCGCAGCGGAAAATTTGGCATCGTCATCCCCGCTGTGGATGCGGCGAACTGGACCTACGCCGTCGGCAGCGTCAGTGGGCGCGATGAGGATAAATTCAACTGTTACGGTATTCCGGTGGTGTACGGCCCGGCGCTTGGCCTGCCGGTCGTCGAAGAAAAATGTCTGGCGTGGATGGAGTGCAAACTGCTGCCCGCGACGGCAGCGCAGGAGAAATACGACACGTTGTTTGGCGAAGTGGTGGCGGCGGCGGCCGATGAACAGGCGTTCATCGGCGGACGTTGGCAATTCAACGGCGATCGCCGCAATACGCTGCATCATCTCGGCGCTGGCACCTTTGTCACCAGCGGCCGGATGATTAAAGCAGCGGAATAGTTAATATTTGCCGGAGAAATTGGCGCTGATGCGCTGCGCCAGATAGTCCCGGGCGGTGATTGGCGGGTATTTTTTGTCCGGCCCTTCAATCACGACATCTTCATTGGCTTGACAGAAAAACGCCAGGCTGTAACGCGCCGCCACCGATTCGCCCGGCAGCGGGCTGCGCACGCGGTGGAAGTTCGACGGCAGTTGGTCGTCGCTCCAGCGCATCAGCATATCGCCGATATTGCAGGTAATCAGCCCTTCCAGCGGCTCGATAGACGTCCAGCTTTGCGTTTCTGACTCTTTCCCCGGACAGACCTGCAAACCGCCCTGTCCCGCCTGCTGAAACAGCAGCGTCAGGCAGTCAAAATCGGTGTGCGCCCCGGCGCGCCACGGGCCATCCGCTTCACCGGTCAGCGCGAAATAGTGCAGCATTCGCAGTGTGCTCTGGTAGGTCTCTTTGGACGGGTCATGCGCCTGGCTGAAAAATTCATCCGGGAAGCCCATTTTCAATGCGAAGCAAGAAAGCAGCTTCATGCCCACAGCCCAGCACTGACTTTCAAACGCCAGCACTGCTTCGCGAAAACCGGGCAGCGTTTCTTCATCTGGCCACAGGCCGGACATGCGCGGACGCGTCATCTGATACGACTCTTTTTGATCGGGCTTACCGGTAGACGGTCTGATCTGCGCCCGGTATTCCCAGCCCGCGTTGCGATTAAGCGGATAGCGGCCCTTCACTTCCTGTGGCAGCGCAAAGAATTGCTCTGCACGGGCAAACGCAGCGTTGATATCCTCCAACGGAATGCCGTGGCCGGAGACCTGGAAAAAACCGATTTCGGTCGACGCCTGCCACAACGCGTCAGCGATTTCCGCTTTCCGTTGGTCAAAATCTGACAGGTCGATAATGCGCACTTCGCGGTTCGTTTCCTGACCGCGAGCGCCCATGCGGGATTCTTTGGTGAGTTCATGCAGGGCGAAAGCCGATGTGCTGTTCATAGGGAAACCTCGTTAACGTAACGTCACAGAGGACCTGCCGTGGAGCGGTTCTCAACCAGCGGACAGGTCGCGGCATCGTCAGTAAAGACGACTGAGCAATGACCCACCGGCGGAGTTCCCGGCTGACAGCTTCTACTCAAACTCACTCAAGCAATGCCCGTGCCAGGCTGTGAACCCCTTTTATTTCAGCAAGGTAGACACGCGCGCCAACGAAGACTGCACGCCCGATGTGCAACGGTGAAACTTTTTGCCTCATGGTTGTGCAACGCTGGCCTGTGTGAAACAACAATTTCAGCGGACGACGCCGCAAATGCAGCGGATATTCCGTTAATTCAAGGCATTGCGAATAATTAGCGCGAATGGCACGCTGTTTGCTACATCGCAAACAGAGTATAAGCGGTCAGCGTGGCAACGCGTGGGACATTGCTCTACAGCCTCGGCTGTACCTCGTCACGGGGGCGGCGCATTGCGTCGTGAGCATCGCTTACCCCCGGACAGACCGTGTACAACGTTTTATTTGGGGGTCTTTTATGTCAATGTCGTCCGTTCGTCTACTCACCCTGTGCGCCACGCTCAGCGCAACCTCCCTCTCCTTCGCGGCCGATAAACTGGTCCTCCAGACCACATGGGTTGCCCAGGCGGAACAAGGCGGTTATTACCAGGCCGTCGCGGCGGGGATCTACAAAAAATACGGTCTCGACGTCGAAGTGCGTTCCGGCGGCCCGCAGCTTAATAACATGACCTTACTGTTGGCCAACCGCGCCGACGTTATCGTCAGCTACGATTTGCAGGTACTGAAAGGCGTAGAGCAAAACTTCCCGCTGAAAGCCATCGCCGCCCCGTTCCAGTTCGATCCGCAGGGGATCCTCACCCACAGCAACGTCAAGTCGCTCGACGACCTGAAAGGCAAAACCGTGCTGGTGTCTGCCAGCGGTCAAGCCAGTTGGTGGCCGTGGCTGAAAAGTCAGTACAAGCTCGAAGACAGCCAGGTGCGCCCGTACACCTTCAACATGCAGCCGTTCCTGGCGGATACAAACACCGTTCAGCAGGCGTATGCCACTTCCGAAGTGCAGCAGGCAAAAGCGGCCCAGCCGGACAGCAAATTCTGGCTCTTCGCCGAGCACGGCTATCCGGCGTACGGTGGCATCCTGGTCACGCGCAATAATTTACTGGCCGAGAAACCGGATGTCATGAAGCGCTTTGTTGAAGCCTCGATGGAAGGCTGGAAAGCCTATCTGGCGGACCCTACTGTCGGTAATCAGCTGATCAAGAAAGAGAACCCGCAGATGACCGACGCGGTGCTGGCTTTCGGTGTGGCGCAGATGAAAACCTTGCATTTGATTGACGGCGGCGACGCGTCGAATAAAGGCCTTGGGGTGATGACCGACAAACGCTGGCAGGCCACGCGCAACTTTATGGTCAGCGCCGGGTTGCTGAACAAAGACACCGATTACAAAGCCGCGTACACCACGCAATTCTATCCGCAGGCCGCGATGTAAGGAGGCGCTATGCATCACGTCTTACCGTTTGAGCCGCCGGGTGCGGTTCAGCAAAACGAGGAGCCGCGCTTTCTGATGGCGCGCGGTGTAGAAAAAGTGTGGCCAAACGGCACCGTCGCGCTGGAGCGTCTGAATCTGAATATCGGCCGCGGCGAACTGGTGTCGCTGCTCGGCCCATCGGGCTGCGGCAAAAGCACGCTGCTGAAAATGTTCGCCGGACTGGAACAGCCCAGCGCCGGGATGCTGCGCTGGAACGGCCAACCGTCTCTGGCGCAGCAGTGCCAGATGGCGATGGTGTTTCAGGAAGCCACGCTAATGCCGTGGGCGACCATCGAGGAAAATGTGCGTCTGCCCCTGAGCCTGCGCGGCGTCGGTAAAAAGGAAAGCACGCCACAGGTGATGCAGGCGCTGCTGGCGGTCGGGTTGGAAAACTTCCTCCACGCCCGTCCGCGTGAACTTTCCGGCGGGATGCAAATGCGCGTGGCGCTGGCCCGGGCGCTGGTGATCGCCCCGGATCTGCTGCTGATGGACGAACCGTTCGGCGCGCTGGATGAATTTACCCGCCACAAGCTCGACGCCGATATTCGCGCCCTGTGGAGCCGTCGCAATCTGACGGTGCTGTTTGTCACGCACAGCATTTATGAGGCGGTTTGGCTCTCGTCGCGAGTTATCGTGATGGGCGCGCGTCCGGGCCGCGTCATTGCCGATATCGAAATAGACGGTCCCGTTGTACGCGATGCGGCGTTTCGTACTTCACCCGCATTCATTCGCCAGGTGGCGCAACTTTCCGACTTACTCGAACAGGCCAGCGGAGGCGTGCATGACTAAACCCCTGATTCAGTATCCGCAGGTGCAGCGCGCGCTGTGGCCTGTGCTGGTATTGATTATTCTGCTCGCCGCCTGGGAAATCGGCTTCCGTCAGTTTGCGGTCCCCATCTACCTGGCGCCTAAACCCAGCGATATTGCTGTCACCCTGTATCAACAGCACTCTGCGCTTTTTGGCAGCCTGCTGGTCACGCTGAAAGTCACTCTGCTGGCGTTTCTGCTGGCGGTAATGATCGGCACGCTGATTGCGTTTCTTTGCGTGCAGAGCCGGGTGATTGAATCGTGCCTGATGCCGTGGGCGATCCTGTTTCAGGTCACGCCCGTAGTCGCGATCGCCCCGCTGGTGATCATCTGGATCCACAACACCACCCTGGCGCTGGTGGTCTGCGCGATGCTGGTGGCGGTATTCCCGGTGCTAACCAACACCACGCTCGGTCTGCGCAGCGTCAATCCGGGCCTGCTGAATCTGTTTCACATCAACCAGGCCAGCCGCTGGCAAGTGCTGATACGCCTGCGCGTGCCGAACGCATTGCCCTATTTTTTCAGCGGATTACGCATTTCCTGCGGGCTGGCGTTGATTGGCGCAGTGGTGGCGGAATTTGTTGCCGGAACCGGCGGCTCCGGTGCCGGACTGGCGTGGCAGATTTTACAGGCCGGTTTTCAGCTCAACCTGCCGCTGATGTTCGCCGCCCTGTTTCTGATCACCTGCACCGGTCTCGCGCTGTGGGCGCTGATGTCATTCATCACCCGACTGTGCCTGCGTGGCTGGCACGACAGTGAACTGGCCTGAGGATAACCATGAGCACGCTACTGATTAAAGGCTGTACCGCCATTCTGACCGGCAACCGCGAAACACCGCGCAGTACCGGGACCGACATTCGTGTGGCCGACGGGCGGATCGCCGCCATCGGTACGCTGACGCCAATTGCCGATGAACGGGTGATGGATGCCCGCAACTGCGTGGCATACCCGGGCTGGGTGAATACGCATCATCACCTGTTCCAGTCGCTGCTCAAGGGCGAACCGCAAGGGCTCAACCAAAGCCTCAGCGCCTGGCTGGCCTCGACGCCCTACCGTTTTCGCGGTGCATTTGATGCCGAAACATTTCGCCTCGCTGCGCGGATTGGGCTGGTGGAATTAGTGCGCTCCGGCTGCACCACGGTGGCCGATCATCACTATCTGTACTGGCCGGGAATGCCGTTTGACGGCGCCGCCATTTTGTTCGAGGAAGCACAGGCGCTCGGTGTGCGGTTCGTACTGTGCCGGGGCGGTGCAACGCAAACGCGTGGTCTGGAAAGCGCGTTGCCGACCGCGCTGCGTCCCGAGCGCTTTGACGACTGGATGCAGGATGTCGAACGCCTCGCCGGGCAGTATCACCAGCCGCATGCGGATGCGATGCGTCGCGTCGTGATGGCCCCGACGACCACATTGCATTCGACCACCGCGCAGGAACTGCGGGAAAGTGCGCGGCTGGCGCGGTCGCTGGGCCTGCGCTTGCACAGCCATCTGTCGGAAACGGTCGATTATCTCGATGCGTCACGGGCGAAATTTGGTATGACGCCGCTACAGTTTTGCGCCGAACAGGACTGGATCGGTGATGACGTGTGGTTTGCCCATCTGGTGAAACTGCTGCCAGAAGAAATTGCCCTGCTCGGCGCCAGCGGCAGCGGTATCGCCCACTGCCCACAAAGCAACGCCCGGCTCGGGAGCGGCATCGCGGATATCGTTGCCCTGGAACAAGCGGGTGTAAAAATCTCCATCGGCGTGGACGGCGCGGCCTCCAACGAAGCCGCCGATATGCAAAGTGAAACCCACGCAGCCTGGCAGCTACAACGCGCACGCAAAGGGATGCTTGCCCGTCCGCGCTATGACGGCGGCACTTTCGAAGGCGGCGGCGATGCGGCCACCATAGAAGATGTGATCCGCTGGGGAACGTCCGGTGGCGCGGCAGTGCTTGGGCTCGAAACCGGGGAATTACGCCCAGGGATGCCCGCAGATATCGCCCTGTATCAGCTCGACGACCCACGCTATTTCGGTTTGCACGATATGGCGATCGGCCCGGTGGCCTGCGGTGGCCGAGCGACGCTAAAAGCGCTGCTGTGTCAGGGAAAGGTGATTGTCGAAAACGACGTGATTCCTGGGCTGGATTTGCGCGAGCTGGGCGCTCAGGCGGCGGTAGCGGTAAAACGGCTTCAGCAACGAGCGGGGTAAGGGTGCCCGATGGCGCTGGCACTTATCGGGCCTACAAAACGGTGGCTCGGCGCCTGGGTTTATCGGGTCTAAAAACGTAGGCCCGGCAAGCGTAGCGCCGCCGGGCATTTGGCGCTAATGCTTACAGGCTGTAACCGGGCTTTTTCAGCAGCGTCTCGAGCTGCGGACCAATCTCTTTATCCCAGACCTGCGCTTTCCAATCGGCTTCTGCCACCTGTTCCAGACCGACACTGATTGCGCCGTCTTTAGTGCCCAGATGACGGGTGATTGCGGCGGCAATATCCGCGGCCAGTGCGTCTTTTTGTTCGTCGTTCAGGTCACGGGGAAAACATTTAATGGCTACATGCGGCATGGTGGTCTCCTTATTGTGTTCCTTAAAACTATCATCTTCTCAGCGGCTTAATTAGCGTTTTGTGCAGTTAAGATGTCGTTCGCGATCAGCACGATGTAGGCGTCGAGAAACGTGACGTTGTCACCGATCGCATACGGCCCCACCAGCTGTTTATCCAACCACTGATACAGAAATAAAAGTATGGACCAGATTCCCGCATAAAGTTTTTGCACGCTCCAACCGCGACTTATCCCTCCTCATCGGTCCATTTTGTGATTGATGTCGGAAAACGCATCCTGAAAAGCCTTTAGCATTGATACTAGTATGGCAGATAGTCTTCAGCTAAAGGTGTAATGAGTATGCAAATGACAATGCGCTGGTTTGGGCCAGCAGAAGATAAGATTCCCCTCGAGCACATCCGTCAGGTGCCTGGCGTAGAAGGTATTGTGGGAGCGTTATACGATGTTCCCGTGGGCGAAGTCTGGCCAAAAGACAAAATCCATGCACTGGCCTCCCAGGCGCGTGAAGCGGGGTTGAAGCTGGAAGTGATTGAAAGCGTGAATATTCACGATGAGATCAAAATCGGCAGCCCGGGGCGCGACCGCTATATCGCAAATTATCAGACCACTATCCGCAACCTGGCTGAGATTGGCATTAAAGTCATCTGCTACAACTTCATGCCGGTCTTTGACTGGATGAAGACGGATATGAACTATGTCTTACCGGATGGCTCTCTGACGATGGCCTTCGAAAAGAAAGGCATCGACAAAAGTCTGGAAGATGTTGTTAAGGATGTTCTCGATAACTCAAACGGTTTCGCCCTGCCCGGTTGGGAGCCAGAACGTCTGGCTAAAGTGCAAGAGCTGTTTGCACAATACAAAGATGTTGATGACGACAAATTACGTGAAAATCTTGTCTATTTCCTGAAAGCCATCATCCCGGTTTGTGAAGAGGTCGGCATTAAAATGGCAATTCACCCCGACGATCCTCCCTATTCCATCTTCGGGTTGCCGCGGGTAGTGAAAAATCGTGACGATCTGGATTGGCTGTGCAACGCGGTGGACTCAGAAGCCAACGGAATTACGTTATGCACCGGCTCCATTGCCGAAGATCCTGATAATAACGTTTACGACATTCTGGCTGAATTTACGCAACGGAAACGTATTCACTTTGCCCACGTGCGAAATATCAAAATCATTAAAGATAAAGATTTTTACGAATCGGCGCACTTATCGCAATACGGTTCGCTGGATATGTTCAAGGTGATGAAGGCGCTGCATGATAATGGCTTTGATGGCTATATCCGCCCAGACCACGGACGTTTCATTTGGGGCGAAACTGGCCGTCCCGGATATGGTTTATACGATCGGGCATTAGGGGTGACCTATCTCCTGGGTCTGTGGGAAGCACTCGAAAAACAACATTAATATTCAGGCCGGCTATTCAGCCGGCATTTATTCAAAGCATTGATTACAGGTTAGCTTATGACCCCCTTACTGGCACTTTTTTGGGTTCTGGTTGGCATCGCCCTTCTCGTAATAATGAATCTAAAATATAAATTCCATAACATATTTGCGTTACTTATCGCGGGAATATTCGTCGCTGTCATGGAAGGCATCCCTGTCGATAAAATAGTCCCGGTTATTCAGGATGGTCTCGGTGGTATTTTAGGGCATCTGGCACTCATTATTATATTCGGGGCTATCATCGGCCGTTTTATGACCGAGTCAGGCGCCAGTCAGCAAATCGCTGATACTGTCATTAAGCGCTGCGGCACGCGGTTTTTGTCCACCGGATTGATGTTTGTCGGCGTCATTTTTGGGATTGCGATGTTTTATGAAGTGGCATTCTTGATTGCTATGCCGCTGGTCTTAAATATTGCCAAAAAGGCGAACATTCCCTACATGAAGTTGGTGGTTCCTACGGTGGTGGGTGCCACGCTGGGACACAGCCTTTTCCCACCGCAGCCTGGCCCGGTCGCGCTCATCAGTGCGTTTAATGCCGATATTGTTCAGGTGTATCTGTATGGGATTATTGTCATTATCCCTGCTCTTTTTTGCACCGGTATTTTACTGCCTAAATTTTTGCCCGGCATTAAATCCATTCCGTTGAACTCGATGATTAAACCGGTAGAAGAGAAATCGCCAGCCGATATTCCTTCCTTTGGTATCAGCATGCTAATACCGTTGATCCCGGCCGTGCTGATGGTGGTTGCCTCGGTGGTGAAAGGATTTATGGGGGTTGATAGCGGCCTGGCAAAACTCTGCACGTTTTTAGGCAGCGCTGAAATCAGTATGCTGCTGGCGACAATCGCGGCGATTTGGTTTTTGGGTAAGAAGCGTGGGATGTCCGCCGAGAATATTACACATTGCGTGAGTGATTCCATCGCGAAGATTGCCAACGTCCTGTTTGTTATTAGCGCCGGCGGGATCCTCAAGCAGGTTATTATCGTCTCAGGCGTGGGTGGTCATATTGTCAGTATAATGAGTGACGTCCCACTCTCTCCGTTTATTGTTGCGTGGATAATCACGGCCATCATTCGTATTCTTACCGGCCAGGGTGCTGTTGCTGCTATCACCTCAGCCGGCATTGTCGCGCCAATGGTTAATGCGTTTCATCTGAATCCAGCGTTAATGTGCCTGGCCGTCGCCTGCGGCAGTAATACCATAACGCTGATGTACGACGGCGGTTTTTTATTATTCAAAGAGACTTTTGGTATCTCTATGAAAGATACCTTTAAAACCTGGGGCCTGCTTGAACTCATAAGCTCCATCGTCGGATTATTGATGGTGTTATTACTCAGTCTCGTTATTACCTCATAGCCTTTATTTTTGTACGCCGGCGGACCCGAATCAGGGATAGGTGATCCCCGGCGGGTTCACTTCAGACTGCGCCACGCCTTCATCGCCTTCTCCCCAGCGCGCCAGAATATGCTGCACCTCCCCCCGGGCAATACCGCCGTTCAGTGCGGCTTGCAGGGCATACACCAGCTGATTTCCTTTTTTGGTGGTGGTCGCCACATAGGCTTTTTTCGGCCCCAGCCCGACGACGGCGGTTTTCCCACTCAGCGCCGCTTTATACGCCGAAACGGACTGCGGGCCGAAGAACACGTCGGCACGCCCGGACTGAATGTACAAATTGGCGGAGGCGTCATCGGTCAAGTACACCGGCAAGGCGGTCGCGCGTCCTGCTTTTTCGTTTTCAGCATTCCAGCCGAGTAAAATGCGTTCCTGATTGGTGCCAGAGCCGACGATCACCTTCTTGCCGGAGAGATCAGCCGGCCCCTTCACCGCCGTTATCGGGCTGCCCGTTTTCACTGAAAATGCCAGCGAATCGACACGATAACTCGCAAAATCAAACTTCTCTTTACGCTGCTCGGTGACCGCAATGTTCACCAGCGCCACGTCATAACGCCCGGAAGTAATGCCGAGCGGCCAGTCTTCCCACGCGGTCGGCACCAGTTTCAGCTTGAGACCCAGACTGCCCGCCAGCAGTCGGGCGATATCCGGGTCGCTGCCGATCCGCGTGCGGTTATCGCTGGCCAGCAGCGCGAGTGGCGGTGAGTTAAGCGCAGAAATCGCCACCGTCAGCGTGCCCGGTTCAACAAATTTATAGCTGGCGGGGATCTTCGCGATCGCCGCCTCATCACGCACCATCGGCAACGGTTGCTCATTGGCGCGCAAATCAATACTTCCCGCCGCCAACGCACTCCCGGAGAACAGCACCATGCCAAAAATCGTCCCACGAATCATGACAACACCTTTGATAAAAATTGTCGGGTACGCGGATGCTGCGGGCGATTCAGAACCGCGTCGCTTTCGCCCTGCTCCACAATTTTACCGTCGACCATAAAGACCACCTGATCCGCCACTTCCCGTGCAAAACCAATTTCATGCGTCACCACCACCAGCGTGGTACCGGAACGGGCCAGCTTTTTGATAACGTCCAGCACCTCGCCCACCCGTTCCGGGTCGAGGGCCGACGTGGGTTCATCAAACAACATCACCCGCGGATTGAGCGCCAGCGCCCGTGCAATAGCAATGCGCTGCTGCTGCCCACCTGACAAATGACGCGACCAGGCATCGGCCTTATTGCGCAGGCCAACCACGTCCAGCAGCGCATAAGCGCGTTCCGTAGCCTGCTTGCGGCTCAGCTGGCGGTGCGCCACCGGCGCTTCAATCAGGTTTTCCAGCACCGTCATGTGCGGGAACAGATTGAAATTCTGGAACACGTAGCCGACGTTCACGCGCTGGCGGAGGATCTCTTTCTCTTTCAGTTCATAGAGATTATCGCCCTGACGGCGATAGCCAATGTAGTCCCCGTCAATCTGGATAAACCCTTCGTCGACGCGCTCCAGATGATTAATGGTGCGCAACAGGGTCGATTTCCCCGATCCCGACGGGCCCAAAATGACCGTCACCGTACCGGGTGGAATTTCGAGCGACACGTTATCCAGCGCCTTATGGCGACCGAAAAATTTGCTGACGCCGGTAATCGAAATATGGCCTTCAGGAGAGTTGAGCATGGGCAGCCTCCGGGGTTGGTGTGGCGGTAGAGACCGAACCGCGGCTGCGGTTGCTGTTCACGGCCGAACGGCGTTCGCTTTTCGCCAGCGCCCGTTCAACCAAATACTGAATGGCGGAGAGGAAACTGGTGATCACCAGGTACCACACTGCGCCCACCATCAGCAGCGGAATGACTTCCTGCGTGCGGTTGTAGATCATCTGGATGGTGTAAAACAGTTCCGGCATCGCCAGCACGTAAACCATCGCGGTGCCCTTCGCGAGGCTGATAATTTCATTGAAACCGGACGGCAAAATGGTACGCAGCGCCTGCGGTAAAATGATGCGTAGCGTGCGTCTCCAGGCGGGTAAACCGAGCGCCGACGCCGCTTCATACTGCCCGTGATCGACCCCCAGAAAACCGCCGCGAATGATTTCCGCCGTGTAGGCGCTCTGCACCAGCGTCAGACCCACTACCGCGGTCGAAAACTGTCCGAGCACGTTAATCGTCTGGTAACTGGCCCACGTAATTCCGGTAAACGGAATGCCGACCGACAACGTGTCGTAGAGATACGAAAAGTTGTACAGCACGATCAGCACCACGATCAGCGGCAAAGAGCGGAATAGCCAGATGTATGCCCACGCCAGGCTGCTGAGCAACCACGAGGACGACAAACGGCACAGCGCCAGCAGGCCACCAAAAATCACGCTGAGCACCGTGCCAAGCAGCGTTAACAGCAGCGTTTGCCCGAGCCCCTCCAGAATCACCGGGTCGAAGAACCAGCGGGCAAATACGGCCCATTCCCAGCGCGGGTTAAAGGCCACCGACTGCACCACAATGGCCAGTACCAGCAGCGCCACGCCCGCCCCGACGATGCGCAGCGGATAACGCGCGGGCACCACTTTGATGGTTTCGTTGCTCTTCATCGTCACTCCTCAGGCACTTTTGCTGAGCACCGGCAACGCCAGCGCTTTGGTGAACCGAAGTCGGCCGTCAAACGGCGGACGGCTGTACTCTTCCGGGTCGCGCGCGAGATCGAACTGCGGCTGGTATCCTTGGCTGAGATACAAACGCACCGCTTCCGGCTGGCGAAAACCGGTGGTCAGATACGTCTGCACGTAGCCCGCGAGCTGCGCGCGCCGTTCCAGTTCAGCCACCACCCGCCCGGCAAGCCCTTGCTGACGCAGCGATTTATCGGTCCAGATGCGCTTAATTTCCGCCGTTTGGGTGTCATAAGGTTTGTACGCCCCGGTGGCGATGATCGCACCGTCGCGCTCCAGCACAATGAACAGCCCCTGCGGCGCGAGATACCACTCGGTCAGCTCCACCTCTGCATCACGCGAAAAGTAATCGCCGTAGCGCGCGGCATATTCTGCGAACAGGCCGTCTAAAATAGGCTCCAGTTCGGCATCTTCCGGGGAAACATCACGAAAGCGTTCAGTCATGGTGAGGCTCCTCAGTCGCCGAGTCCGGCAGGGTTGAGTTCAGATTGCGGAATGCGCTCTACGCCTTCGCCCCAGCGGTTCAGCACTTTATCGTAGTCACCGTTCTGGATGACGCCGTTCAGCGCGGTTTGTACCGGTTCAGCTAAACCGCTGCCTTTTTTCAGCGTCACGGCGATGTGCGCCGCCTTCGGCCATCCGCCGTCCACGCTGCCGACCAATTGCGTTTTTCCATTCAGTGCGGCTTTCCACGCGCCAATCACGTTCGGGCCAAAAAAGGCATCGGCGCGTCCAGACTGCAGCGCCAGGGTTTGCGCCGCATCGTCTTTGGTATAAACCGGGATAAACGGTTTTAAGCCCTTTTTGACGTTTTCCGCGTTCCATGCCAGCAGGATGGCTTCCTGATTGGTACCGGAGCCGACAATAATCCGCAATCCGGCGATATCTTCTGCTTTCTCAATCTTGCCAATTGAGCTGCCCGATTTGACGTAGAAGCCCAATGAATCCTTACGATAGGTGGCGAAATCGAATTTCTCTTTACGCTCTTTGGTCACCGTAATATTGCTGACCGCGGCATCATATTTTCCCGACGCCACGCCGAGCGGCCAGTCTTCCCAGGAGGTCACCACCACGTTGAGCTGCAGCCCGAGACTGTCGGCGACCAGACGGGCGATATCCACCTCACTGCCAAGCAGGGTTTTGTTGTCATCGGAAAACACGGTCAGCGGAGGCTGATTCAAGCCCGCCACTGCAACGGTGAATTTACCCGCGACTGCCGGTTTAAAGCCCGCGGGCAATTGCGCGATCGCCGACGGATTCTTGTCGGTATTCACCGGCGTTTTATTGGCCTCGACGCTGACGCCGGTGCCGTTAATCGTGACGTCACTGGCCTGCGCCAGCCCGGAAAATGCCAGCGCGATAGCCAGCAGCAATGATGATTTTTGCATGGTGAAGTCTCTCTTATTGTTCTGTGAACAGTTCTGGCGATTATTGTGTGAACTGATTAACGGGCAGTGTCAGCCCGAGACTTTCGCGAAGTGTGGTGCCCGGGTAGTCCTGACGGAACAGCCCGCGCGCCTGCAACAGCGGCACGACGCGGTCAACAAAGCGCGGGAAGGTATCCGGCGTGCCGCCCTGAATGATGAAACCGTCGGCGGCGTGGCTGTCGAACCACAGCTGTAAGCCGTCGGCGACCTCCTCCGGCGTGCCGGAAAAGCGTGGGCGCGGACTGGCCGCTTCCAGCGCCACCTGTCGCAGGGTTAATCCGCGCACGTGTGCATTGCGTTTGATTTCATCGGTGGTGCTGCGGAAACTGTTCTGCCCGAGGTCACCGAGTTCTGGGAAAGGTTCATCCAGCGGATACTGGCTGAAATCGTGATGCTCGAAATAACGCCCGAGATAATTCAACGCATCGTCCACTGACACCAGTGCGGCGGTGGTCTGATACTGCTGCTCTACATCGTCGGCATCGTCCCCGACAATCACGCTCACGCCCTGGAAAATATGCAGTTCATCAGCCCGACGACCGTGAACTTCAAGCTGGCTTTTCACATCGCGATAAAAATCCTGCGCTTCTGCCAGAGATTCATGATGCGTGAAAATAGCGTCGGCGTGGGTGGCGGCTAATTTCTTGCCGTCATCCGAGGCACCCGCCTGGAATATAATCGGTCTGCCCTGCGGCGTGCGGCCAATATTCAGCGGCCCGGCGACCTGGAAAAAATCACCGCGATGATCGAGAGTATGCAGTTTTGCCGCATCAAAGAATTGCCCGCTGGTTTTGTTACGCACAAACGCATCGTCTTCCCAGGAATCCCATAGCCCTTTCACCACCTGCAAATATTCATCGGCAATGCGATAGCGCAGCGCGTGCTCGGGATGCTGCGCACGGGAAAAGTTCTTCGCTGAACCTTCCAGCGGCGACGTCACCACGTTCCAGCCCGCACGGCCGTTGCTCAGATGGTCGAGGCTCGCGAACTGACGGGCGGTAATAAACGGCTCGCTGTAAGACGTCGACAGCGTACCGACCAGGCCGAGGTGCTGCGTCACACTCGCCAGCGCCGATAAGACGGTCAACGGCTCGAAGCGATTTAAAAAATGAGGGATCGACTTTTCGTTGATATACAGCCCGTCGGCAACAAAAATAAAGTCCAGCTTGCCCTGCTCCGCTTTTAACGCCGTCTGTTTCACAAACTCAAAATTAATACTGGCGTCGGCCTGCGCCGCCGGATGGCGCCAGGCAGACATATTTCCCGACGCACCGTGTAATATCGTGCCAAGCCGTAATTGCCGTGCTGTAGACATAATGACCCCTTACCCTGCCGGTAATATAAATTGAGAATGAAATTAAAGGTGCTGTAAGGCTTTTTCTGCCAGCGTTGCGAAATAGTGCGCCGCCGGAGCGATCAGTTTTTCATCCGGATTAAACGCCGGATGGTGCAAGCCAAATTCACTGGCGCTGCCGATACTGACGAAGGCACCGGGCGTCTGCTGTAAATACACCGCAAAATCCTCACCCCCCATGTGTAAATCGGCGGTGGCCGTGTGATAACCCACCTCGTCGGCCACGGTGGTGGCAAATTCGGCCCATTCGGCGGTATTCACCAAGGCAGTAGGCCCCGCGTGCCAGATAACGTCGATTTGCGATCGGAACGCGCCTGCAAACCCGGCGGCAATTTCGCTCACTCGCGCTTTAACCTGCTGCTGAACGTCGGTGCGATGGGTGCGCAGCGTACCTTCCAGCTCGACGTTTTCTGGAAGTACGTTCCAGGTATTCCCGCCCTGAATGCGTGTCACGCTCAGCACCAACGAATCCAGAGTGTTGACCTCGCGGCTGGCAACACTTTGCAGCGCGTTCACCAACTGGCTGGCAAGCAGGATCGCATCCTGTCCTTCATGAGGGCGGGCTGCGTGGGCGCCCTTTCCGTGCACCCGCACCACGAAACGATCTACGTTGGCGTAGAACGCCCCGCCGCGGGTGGCAAAGGCGCCCACTGGCAGCCCAGGTTCGTTATGCATACCGAATATGGCGGAAACACCTTCCAGCGCACCGGCGCGGATCAGCGTTTTTGCGCCACCAAAACTCTCTTCGGCAGGCTGAAACAGAATACGGACTCGGCCCGGTAACGCCGCTTCGCGGGCTTTGAGCAACAGCGCCGCGCCAAGCATTACGCTGGTGTGAACATCATGTCCGCAGGCGTGCATCACCCCGGCGTTTTGCGAACGGAACGCCACATCGGCGGCTTCTTCAATCGGCAGCGCGTCGATGTCTGCACGCAGCGCTATCACTTTTTCGCCTTGCCCAACCTCAACCACCACGCCGGTTTTCAATGCATACGGCAGAATCGACAACCCGGCACTTTGCAGCCAGTCGCGTATGCGCGCAGTGGTCGTCACCTCCTGCAAAGACAGCTCCGGGAACTGATGTAGCTCGCGCCGCCAGGTAATCAGCTGTTGTTCAAAGCTCATGACAGCACCTCCGCACGGTTAAGCTCTTCGGCCAGAAGGCGCAAGGACGCCAGGCGGGATGCGCCTTCTGTCACCGGCGTGTCGATAATAAATTCGTCGATGCCAAAGGTGTGATGCAGCGTATCGAGCTGGTCATGGACCTGACGCGCGGTGCCGGCAATCACCGCCGATTCGCGGCGCACAATTTCCACTGCCGGGCTGCCCGCCTGGTGGGCAAATGCGTCGGCCTGCTGCTCGCTGGCCACCGACACGCGCTGACCGTTTTCCAGTCGCACACCCCAGACTTCCACCTGCGCAGCCAGCTTCGCGGCCTGTGCCGCATCCGCCGCAACAATCACCTGTACGGCGACTATCGCATCTCGCAGGCTGCGGTCGCGCCAGCGGGTCAGCACGTCACGCAGCAAATTCTTGTCACCGTTGAGGTGTGCCGCAAAAACAAAGTTCCAGTCCAGTCGGGCGGCCAGCTCGGCACTTTCGAGACTCGCACCCAGCAGGAAACCGTCCGGACGCTGCGGTGGGATCGGCGTCGCCAGTACCGCATCGGCGCTTTCCGCGCGCGTCAGCGATAACCAGTTGTCCAGTTGCGCGAGCTGATCAGCGAACGTGCCCTTCTGCTGCGGATCGACACCCAGCTGCAACGCGCGAGTCGAGTGCGGCAGGCCGCCTGGCGCTTTTCCGACGCCAAGATCAACCCGCCCCGGAGCCAATGACGCCAGCAGATTGAAGTTTTCCGCCACTTTGTACGGGCTGTAGTGTTGCAGCATCACGCCACCGGACCCGATACGAATCCGGCTCGTCTGCCCGAGCAGCCAGCCAATGACCACCTCCGGCGACGGGCTCGCCAACTGCGGCGTATTGTGGTGCTCGGCAATCCATAAACGGTGATAGCCCCAGGCATCAGCCTGTTGCGCCAGTGTTAAGGTGCGTGCCAGTGCCTGAGATGCGGTCTCGCCATCTGCCAGTGGGCTTTTATCCAGAATACTGATTCGATAAGACATGTCGCAGGCTCTTGATGAGGAACATGTCTGCATTATTAGAAGGGGTTGACGCGCGTGAGAAACAATTTATTTACATTTGCTCAGCACAAAATTAGATATCAATGGTGGGTTGTTGCCCTCAATTTCGCAATAAGGGCGTCAGTATCGGCCTGATTTCGCACTCTGACAAAGGTCAAACCAGCAAATTGCGGATCGTGCATATCTGCCAAATAACGCTGCCGATTTTTACGCCACGTTTTTAGCGTCCATAAAAGAATGGAGTCCCGGCTAAAAAACGAGCGTCTAAAAGTCTCGTGATTTCCGGTGCCTGGCCACAGTTCCTTTTGAGTCCATGCCCGGGATAATGCTCTGCCGACGGCCTGACGTAGCGTACGCCAGAAGCCATAATCCACCCATATAATCATCTCCACATTGCGCCATTTCACCGGTCGCGTGCGGTTATAATTTCCGTCAAGCACCCAGCTTTCACTGGCGGTCAGAACCTCTTCCAGTCGAGCAAACAGTTCATCGTCGGGTGTTCCCTGCCAATCTGGGCGCCAGAAAAGCGTATCCATTTCGATATAGGGTGCATTTAAGTACGTTGCCAGACGGCGCGCGAGCGTGGATTTTCCCACACCGCTGGTGCCAACCACGTTTATTCTCATCACTTCCGTCCTGGCGTCGAAATAGCAAATGCAGGGCTGAATTGACTCTCCAGCCCTGCATCAAAACAAGGACTCTTTCGTTTAACGTCCGGCGTATTCGTCGTCCGTGACTTTATCGAGCCAGGTCACCGGCGAGCCGTTTTCAGATTCAGCAATAGCGATATGCGTCATCGCCGTTTCTGAACTTGCGCCATGCCAGTGTTTCACGCCTGGCGGGATCCACGCGATATCCCCCTGGTTCAGCGCCTGCGCTTCCTGCCCCTCTTCCTGCAGCCAGCCGCGGCCCTGGGTGACAATCAGGGTTTGTCCTAACGGATGCGTATGCCATGCGGTGCGTGCGCCCGGCTCAAACGTGACCGTCGCCCCACCGACTTTTGCCGGGTCTGTTGCCTGAAACGGCGCGTCAATTCTGACCTTGCCGGTAAACCATTGCTCTGGTCCGGTAACGGACGGCTGTGAACCACTACGAATAATTTTCATACTTCCTCCTGGTTGATGTATTCAGCGTAGCGCGGATCGCCGTTGAGGATTAGACTGCATAATGAGAATGGAACTATGAATCTGTTTCATGAATGAGGTAAACCGATGCTGAAAGAAAATATTCACGACCTGCTCTCTTTTATGGTTGTGGCCCGTGAGCGCAGCTTTACCCGGGCCGCGGCGCAGCTTGGCGTTTCGCAATCGGCGCTCAGCCACGCGATGCGTAATCTGGAAGCGCGTCTCGACGTTCGTTTGCTGACTCGCACCACGCGCAGCGTCGCGCCGACGGATGCCGGAGAAAAACTGCTGACCCGCCTCGGTCCGCAGCTCCAGCAAATCGAAGAGGAACTGTTCACGCTGCACGAAATGCGTGATAAACCGACCGGAAACATTCGCCTCACCGCTGGGGAACACGCGATGAATGCGCTGTTGTGGCCAGCGCTGGTGCCGTTTATGCAGCGTTATCCGGAGATTAATATTGAAGTCACGGTCGATAACGGTCTGACGGACATCGTCGACGGGCGTTTCGATGCGGGTATTCGCCTCGGCGAGCAGGTGGCAAAAGATATGATCGCCGTGAAAATCGGCCTGGAAATGCGCATGGCGGTGGTCGCGTCGCCGGATTATGTCGAACGGTTTGGTACCCCGCTCTCCCCGCGCGAGCTGGAACAACATCGCTGCATCAACATGCGTTTGCCAACGCGCGGAGGTCTGTATGCCTGGGAGTTTGAACAGGGTGAGCAGATTTTACGGGTGCGTGTCGAGGGCCAGGTGACGCTCAATACTTTGCCACAGCGTATCGATGCCGCGCTGGCCGGACTCGGGTTTGCCTACGTTCCGGAAGACGCCATTATTGACGCGGTTACATCAGGAAAACTGGTGAGAGTCCTCGAAGACTGGTGCCCGCCATTCCCCGGGTATTACCTCTACTACCCAGGAAGACGCCAGCACACGGCGGCATTTGCCTTGCTGATTGATGCGCTACGTCTGTCGTAACTGACTGGAATCCCACCCGATTAGTTATTCTGTTAGTTTCCGATTAATCAGCAGATCTGACCACACGAATTGTTTCAACGTCGGTCACTGGATCGGCGGGTATGTTTTGCGTCGCTAATCATTTGCGGGTAGGATGCAGCGCCATGTTTTGCCTTATCTCTGCATCAGAATCCTGAGAAAGGCAGCATTGTGTGCTGCTGCGCAATCGTTTACTCGCAGCGGGACTTTATTGGGCCCCAGATTGGGGTAAAGACAGGTAATCAGGATACATTGATGAACACAAAACACGACAGCGCGGCGGAGCATCACGCAGCTAAGCGCCGCTGGCTGAACTCGCATGAAGCGGGTTATCACAAGGCGATGGGCAACCGTCAGGTTCAGATGATCGCCATCGGCGGTGCAATCGGTACGGGTCTGTTTTTAGGCGCCGGTGCACGTTTACAGATGGCGGGCCCTTCTCTCGCCATCGTCTATCTGGTCTGCGGTATTTTCTCCTTCTTCATTCTTCGTGCGCTTGGCGAACTGGTGCTTCACCGTCCGTCCAGCGGCAGCTTCGTTTCCTACGCGCGTGAATTTCTCGGCGAAAAAGCCGCCTATGTGGCGGGCTGGATGTACTTTGTTAACTGGGCGATGACCGGGATAGTCGACATCACCGCCGTGGCGCTGTACATGCACTACTGGGGCGCGTTTGGCGATGTGCCGCAGTGGGTCTTTGCCCTCGGCGCACTGGCGATTGTCGGCACCATGAACATGATCGGCGTGAAATGGTTCGCCGAGATGGAATTCTGGTTCGCACTGGTTAAAGTGCTGGCGATTGTCGCCTTTCTGGTGGTCGGGACGATTTTCCTCGGCAGCGGAAAACCGCTCGACGGCGCAGCAACGGGCTTCCATCTGATAACCGATAACGGCGGCCTGTTCCCGCATGGCCTGCTTCCGGCGCTGGTGCTGGTTCAGGGCGTGGTATTCGCGTTTGCGTCAATTGAACTGGTCGGTACTGCGGCGGGTGAATGTAAAGATCCGCAGACCATGGTGCCGAAGGCCATTAATAGCGTTATCTGGCGTATCGGTCTGTTCTACGTCGGCTCGGTGGTGCTGTTGGTGTTGCTGTTGCCATGGAATGCGTATCAGGCGGGGCAAAGCCCGTTCGTGACCTTCTTCTCCAAGCTTGGCGTGCCTTATATTGGCGATGTGATGAACATGGTGGTTCTGACGGCTGCGCTGTCTAGCCTGAATTCCGGGTTGTATTCGACGGGCCGTATTCTGCGCTCAATGTCGATGGGCGGTTCCGCGCCGAAGTTCATGTCCAAAATGAGTAAACAACATGTCCCTTACGCGGGGATCCTCGCCACTCTGGTGGTGTATGTTTTTGGTGTGTTCCTGAACTATCTGGTGCCATCACAGGTGTTTGAGATTGTCCTGAACGTCGCGTCGATCGGCATTATCGCCTCCTGGGCGTTTATCGTGGTATGCCAGATGCGTCTGCGTAAGTTCATCAAAGAAGGCAAATGTGCGGACGTCAGCTTCAAAATGCCAGGCGCGCCGTTCACCTCATGGCTGACGCTGCTGTTCCTGTTGAGCGTTCTGGTGCTGATGGCCTTCGATTATCCGAACGGCACTTACACCATTGGCTCGATTCCGTTGCTGGCTGTGCTGCTGGTCGCGGGCTGGTTTGGCGTGCGTAAGCGCGTGAATGAAATACACAGTACCGCGCCGGTTCATCCGGACGAGGTGAAGTAGAGTTGAAGGCCCGGTCAGCGTAAGCGCCACCGGGCAGGATAGTGAAAGCCCGGCGGCGAAAGCTTGCCGGGCATTTTTGTGGATTACAGCGTAATACGAATCACGTCATCCGGCTGCGTCGCTTCTTTCTCGCGGGTGGATTCCTGCTTCACACTCACGTACAGCGTTTTGCCATCAGCGGAAAGCGCCAGGCTATTCGGGTACGTCGGGGTATCGATGGTTTTCACCACTTTATAGGTTTTCGCGTCAATCACGCTGACTTTCCCGGCCTTGCGGTGAGTCACGTAAACTTCATTGCGTACCGGATTGAACTTCACGGCCAGCGATTCTGGTACCGCGATTTTGTTCAGCACTTTGCCGTCGCGGTAGTCCACCACCAGCAGCTCCGGTTGTTTGAAATCGGTGATGTATGCGCGGTGATGGGCGGTATCCAACGCGATATTCAGGAAGGCGTGTTCTTTGCCGTCATCCACCAGTTTCTGGCGGGTCAAAATGCTGTTGCTGGCGGTGTTAATGGTGATCAGCTCACCGTCAGCGCTCACGGTGTACAGGCGCTGCGCATCGTTATCCAGTGCCAGAGCGGTGCTGCGATTCCCCGTTCCGCTGATGGTCGCTTTCAGCTTCAGCGTTGCGCCGTCAATCACCCAAACCACGCTTTCTTTGCCGACGCCAGTCACGTACACGGTGTTGGTTTTGTCATTAGACGCCAGCTCGCGCGGCTGCAACGGCTTCACGGTTTCGCTGCGCTGACGTGAATCCAGCACCACGCGCCCTTTTACATCGCCGGTTTTGCCATCGATGGCGGTGATGGTGCCATGGGTGGTGTTGCCAAACCACAGGGTCTGGGTCTGGTTATCAATCGTCGCGCCGAACGGTTTCAAATCGCTGTGAATCAGCTGGGTCGCCTCCAGCGTGACCGGATCAAGACGATAGATCACCCCGCCCTTGTCGGTTTTACGACTCTGTGACGTAGCCACCCACAGCGCATTTTCTTGCTCGCTGAGCGCCATTTCGTAGGCCCCTTTGCCGACGGCTTTGCGCAGCATTTCATCCGCCGCATGGGCGCTAAATGAGCCCGCAATCAGCAGGGAAGATAACAGCAGAGAACGGCGCAAACGCGGCATGGACATATGACGTAAAGACATGACGACTCCCTTTTAAAGACAAAATTATGTATTGCCCGACATGCTTCCTGCTCGTAGCGTCTTTGCGCTACGTTAGTTGTTGAGAATAATAATCATTATTCACCCAAAAGGGCAGCGATAATTCCGCCGTAACGCTTGAAATGTGCCATTGTTAAACCTTCACTTAACGTTAAGTGCCGTTATGATTTTCAAATAATTTACAAAAGCAGTAACATATTCACAGTTGTTCCATTTGGTTCATTATCACGAGAATTGCATGAAAATCATTACTGTCCGCAGGGCCGCGCTTCCGGCATTACTCTTACCGCTCTTTTCACTGCCAGACGCGGTCGCCGCCGATGAACAGACGATGGTCGTCTCCGCCAGCCCGCAAGGTATCTCTGAACTCGACACCCCCGCCGCCGTCAGCGTGGTAAATGGCGACGATATGCGCCACGCCGCGCCGCGCGTGAACCTGTCTGAATCCCTCGGTTCGGTGCCCGGTCTGCAGGTTCAGAACCGTCAGAACTTTGCCCAGGATTTACAACTGTCTATTCGCGGGTTCGGCTCTCGCTCGACGTTCGGCGTGCGCGGCATCCGGATCTATGTGGACGGTATCCCCTCCACGATGCCGGATGGCCAGGGCCAGACGTCGAATATCGACATCAGCAGCGTTGAAAATATCGACGTGCTGCGTGGCCCGTTTTCCGCGTTGTACGGTAACTCCTCCGGCGGGGTGATCAACGTCACCACCGAAACCGGCCAGCAGCCGACAACCATTGAAGCCAGCAGCTATTACGGCAGCTATGGCAGCTGGCGTTACGGCCTGAAAGCCAGCGGCGCCGTCGGCGACGGGACGCACGCAGGAGATGTGGATTACACCGTCTCCACCACCCGTTTCGACACCCACGGTTATCGCGATCACAGCGGCGCGCGCAAAAACCTCGCCAACGCCAAACTCGGCGTGCGCATTAACGATGTCAGCAAATTGACCCTGATGTTCAACAGCGTAGATATCAAAGCTAACGATCCGGGCGGACTGAGCTACAGCGAATGGCGTGACGATCCGCAGCAATCACCGCGTGGCGATCAGTACAACACCCGCAAAGATATCAAACAGACCCAAGCGGGTATGCGCTATGAACGCCAGCTGAGCGAAAACGATGACCTGAGCGTGATGATGTACGCCGGGGAACGCCAGACCACGCAGTATCAGTCGATCCCGATGGCACCACAGCTCAAGCCTTCCCACTCCGGCGGCGTGATTGACCTCGACCGTCATTATCAGGGCATTGATACCCGTTGGACGCACCGCGGCGAACTGCTGGTGCCGGTCACGTTTACCACTGGCCTCGATTACGAAAACATGAGCGAAAAGCGCAAAGGTTACGAAAACTTTGTGATGGATAACGGCGTGCCGGAATACGGTCAGCAAGGCGCGATGCGCCGTAACGAGCGTAACCTGATGTGGAACCTCGACCCGTATCTGCAAACCCAATGGCAGCTGACCGATAAACTGTCGCTGGACGCAGGCGTGCGCTATAGCTCGGTGTGGTTCGACTCCAATGATTCCTACGTCACGCCGGGTAACGGCGACGACAGCGGCGAGGCCAGCTACCATAAATGGCTCCCGGCAGGCTCCCTGAAATACGCGGTGACCGATGCGTGGAATGTGTACGTTTCAGCGGGACGCGGCTTTGAAACGCCAACCATCAACGAGCTTTCGTATCGTCCGGATAACCAGAGCGGGCTGAACTTCGGCCTCGAGCCATCGACTAACGAAACGGTCGAAATCGGCAGCAAAACGCGGATTGGCAACGGCCTGCTGACTGCCGCCCTGTTCCAGACTGACACCGATAACGAAATCGTGACCGACACCAGCAGCGGCGGGCGCACCACCTATAAAAACGCCGGTAAAACCCGTCGTCAGGGCGCGGAGCTGTCGCTCGATCAGCAGTTCGGTGAAAGCTGGAAACTGAAAGCCGCCTGGACGTGGCTGGACGCGACCTACCGCAGCAATGTCTGTGACGACGCCAACTGCAACGGCAATCGCATTCCAGGGATTGCGCGCAATATGGGTTACGCCTCATTTGGCTATGAGCCTGAGATGGGCTGGTACGCGGGCAGCGATATCCGCTATCTGAGCGATATCATGGCCAATGACGAAAACACCGCCAAAGCGCCGTCTTGGACCGTGGTCGGCCTGAATACCGGTTATAAATTCAACATTGCCGACAACTGGAAAATGGATGTCTTTGGCCGCGTCGATAACCTGTTCGACCGCGAATACGTGGGTTCGGTGATTGTGAACGAATCTAACGGTCGTTATTACGAGCCTGCGCCTGGCCGTAATTATGGTGTGGGTTTATCGGTGGCTTATCAGTTCCAGTAATATAATCAGCGTGCCGGAATATCCGGCACGCGAACCTTTATTAATAACCGAAATTAATTACCTGTATTAATTTACGTATTGTCGTTGCAAAATAGCCGCACCCTGATCGATAGCCCGACAAATCGCCGCCCCACTCTCTGCTTGATCCCTTTTTTCCAGCGCACTCAGTAGATCGTCATAATAACGGTCCTGCTTGAAAATTTCGCACGACAGCGGATGCAGGAAATTAAAACACGGCCCGATGCGCACCCACAGCTGTTCGATAAGCGCGATCAGTGTCGGCATTTCTGCGTAGTCATACAGATGAAAACGGAACCGGCAGTTGGACTGTAAGGCCCTTTCCATATCGCCCTGTGCTTTGGCGTCATGGAAGGCGTCAACGTGGCTGCGTAAACCCCGCAGCTTTTCCTCCGTCATCAGCAATGCTGCCGCAGACGCTGCCATGCTTTCCAGCTTCTTACGGATCTGATTGATTTCGTTATACCGCTGGAGTGACACTTCCGGCACCAAAAATGCCTGCGCCGGTGTGGCCTGCAGCGCCCCGGAAGACACCAGCCGTAGCAGTGCTTCGCGAACCGGGGTAATGCTGGTACCAAGTTGTTCAGCCAGGTCCCGGGTGACCAAACGGGCACCAGGCTTCAGGGCCCCAATAATCAACGCGCTTTTTAAATTCATTTCGACCTGCATCGTCAGGCTCATTCGTTGCGCTTTTTCAAAATCAAGCATGGTTATTTCCTGTTTCCATAATCATTTTTCTCGTTACGGCCTGCGAGCAAACAACTCAGCACAATATCAGGATATATCCTGTATCGTGGGTGGTGTTGGAAATAACATGGATCAATCTGCTGCAAATATTAACTTTTTAATTATTAGGTTGTTAATTTAGGCCGTACACATCATACAAATATGCTATTGCACGATTAATTAAAGACGCTAATGGGATTTTTGCACGAAAAGTTGCGGCGCACATGGCGCCGCTGTGGTTTTTTTACGCGTCGCTGTCGACACGAATAACGACTTTACCGAAATTTTTACCTTTTAACATGCCGATAAAGGTTTCTGGCGCATTTTCCAGCCCGTCAGTCATCTGTTCACGATATTTTATCGAACCGTCCTTTATCCACTGGCCCATGTCAGCCTGGAACTCGCCGATGCGGTGCCCGTAGTCCTGACCGATGATAAAGCCCTGCATGCGAATGCGCTTTTTCAGCAACGTGCCCATCAGCAACGGTAAGCGATCCGGCCCGGCTGGCAGTTCGGTGGCACTGTAGCCGCTCACCAGGCCGCACACCGGCACGCGGGCCGAGGTGTTCAGCAGCGGCAGCACCGCATCAAAGACTTTACCGCCGACGTTTTCGTAGTACACGTCAATGCCCTGTGGGCAGGCTTTTGCCAGTTTCTCAGCGAAATCGTCAGCCCGGTGATCGAGACAAACGTCAAAGCCGAGTGTGTCCACTGCGTAACGACATTTCTCGCTACCACCCGCCACACCCACGACGCGGCAGCCTTTAATCTTGCCTATCTGCCCGACCGTCGCGCCCACAGGCCCGGTAGCCGCAGCAACCACAAGCGTTTCACCGGCTTTCGGCTGTCCGATATCCAGTAAACCCATGTACGCCGTAAAGCCCGGCATCCCAAGGATGCCCAGCGCCCATGACGGATGCTCCGGGCTATCGCCGAGTTTGACCAGCCCCTGCCCGTCGGAAACCTCATAGTTCTGCCAGCCACTGTAGCTCAGCACCCAGTCCCCGGTTTTGTAATCGGCATGGTTCGACTGCTCAACGCGGCTGACCGTGCCGCCGACCATCGTGGCGCCGATTTCAACCGGCGGCGAATAGGACGGCGCGTCGCTCATGCGGCCACGCATATAAGGATCGAGTGAAAGATAAACGGTACGCAGCAAGAGTTGCCCATTGCCGGGCGTCGGAACATCGCCCTCTTCGAGGCGGAAATTATCCTGTACCGGTTCGCCGTGCGGACGCGATGCCAGTACCCAGCGACGATGACGTGAAGTCTGTTGACTCATTTTCTGCTCCTTTTTCGGAATTCAGCTTTTAATTCTGGACGGTGATCTGCATCTGCGCCTTGTCTTTATGAGCCTGAATGATTCAAACGCACAACAAGGTAAATGCAGGGGTGATCGGTTTCGTTCACAAAACGACAGTCGTTCGGCGGCCCAAGCTCCAGGCAGTCACCGGCTTGCATTTCATGGCGGGTGTCGCCTTCGATAAACAGCAGTTCTCCCTGCTGGAGCCAGATCAGTTGTCGCGCCAGGGCATACGACGACGCAGGCATCGGAATATCGCTGCCCCCGGGCAGTTCGACCTGCACTAAATCGATCGGTAAATCACTGCGCGGCGAGACGTGGCGGCGTAAATAGTGGCTTTGCGGATCGCGCCACACTGGCTGATGCGCCAGGCGCAGAAGTTTTCCTTCTTGCATTTCTGCCCGGGCGATAAGCGTGGACATGCTGATTCCGAACGCACCAGAAAGCCGTCCGAGCATAGTCGCTGTTGGGCTACTGTCACCGCGTTCTATCTTGTGGATCATCGCGCGCGACGCACCTGCCCGTTCTGCCAGTTCGCTCAGCGACCAGCCACGGGATTCGCGCTCGATGCGAATGCGCGCGCTGATACGTTGGTTGAGATTGTCTTCAATAGTATTCATGGCGTAATACTATAGTGCATTTCTGCGGTTTTCTACCCACAGCCTCAGCCCCCTCTTGTCAAACCGGACAGAACTATAGTATCTATAACGTACTACTATAGTGAACACTGAGGCCTGCCATGAACATTCGTTACGCAAGCAAAGAAGACTGCGCGGCGATCGCGGAAATTTATAATCACGCGGTGCTGTACACCGCCGCCATCTGGAACGATCAAACCGTTGATACCGACAACCGCATCGCGTGGTACGAAGCCCGCCAGATTGCCGGTTATCCCGTGTTGGTCAGTGAAGAAAACGGCACTGTGACCGGCTACGCCTCTTTTGGTGACTGGCGCGCATTCGATGGTTTTCGCCATACCGTCGAGCATTCCGTTTACGTTCACCCTCAGCATCAAGGCAAAGGGCTTGGCCGGGCGCTGCTGACTCAGCTTATCGCCGAGGCAAAACAGATTGGCAAACACGTGATGGTCGCGGGCATTGAGTCGCAGAATCAGGCCTCGCTGAAACTGCATGAGACGCTTGGTTTCGTCACTACCGCGCAAATGGCGCAGGTCGGTACCAAGTTCGGGCGCTGGCTCGATCTGACGTTTATGCAGTTGCAGCTCGACGATCGTCAGGATCCGGACGCTCGCGGATGAATCAGTCGCTGACCCTCACCTTTCTGATTGCCGCCGGTATTGGTCTGGTTATCCAGAACACGCTGATGGTACGCATCACCCAATCGGCGTCGACGATCCTCATCGCCATGCTGCTCAATTCTTTGGTCGGTATTGTGCTGTTTGTGTCGATTCTGCTGATTAAACACGGGCTGAGCGGCTTTCAGGAACTGGCCTCGAGCGTCAAATGGTGGACGTTAATTCCCGGCCTGTTGGGCTCATTTTTCGTTTTTGCCAGCATCAGCGGCTATCAGTATGTCGGCGCGGCAACCACCATTGCGGTGTTAGTCGCCAGCCAGTTAATAGGCGGGTTAGCGATGGATATTCTGCGCCAGCAAGGCATTCCGTGGCGCGCGCTGGTCGGCCCGGTTTGCGGCTCGGTGATGCTGGTCATCGGTGCCTGGCTCGTCGCCAGGCGATCGTTCTGAACGTTCTTTACCGCTCACCCAGTTTTACTCTTCCACAATGATTAGGCGAACAGAGGAATCCGTATGGGCTCCTCTGCGTTTCCTCGCGGTGTTTTTATCCAAAGAGTTTCTTAAAATCCTCTTTAGATAAAAAATGGTCCAGGTATTGCTCGACAAATATACGATTAAGATTATCCGGGACATCAAATCCCACCTGGGAGTCCCCGGTTCCACTTTTAATGACTTTCACACCGAAAACAGGGACCGGGTTCGCTTCGGTGCCGTAAGCAGGGTCATTCCACTGCGCCTTGTTAGCGCGAACTAAGAAATTACCACCAGAATAAATCACGTCATTTCTGGTTCTATTATTATCATAATGATACTCACCCCGAAAATCATAACCATCAATAGTAATCAATGCCATATGCTTATGATGCTCCTGTGAGTAAAAGATTGTTTTGAAAAAGCATCTTGAATTATTACCACGCGTTAACTTAGGGTAGTAAATGTCCCAGATCTCTGTAGATTCCGTAGGGATAAAAACTTCAATAACTTTTGAGTGCACAATATATTCGGTAACCTCACCTTGTGTTACCTGATTGCCTCTAAAGAAAAGGAAATTAACTACCATGAGAATTAATGGGATACCAATAAACATACCAAAAGTATAACCTAACCCCCTAAACATTACTTTTTCCTTATTTTAATGTGGAAATTATTTTGATATTATTTTTATCGTATTGGACTTTTATTAGGCGAACAGAAGAATCCGTATGGGCTCCTCTGCGCTTCCTTGCGGTCTTTTATCCAAAGAGTTTTTTAAAATCCTCTTTAGATAAAAAATGGTCCAGATATTGCTCGACAAATATACGATTAAGATTATCCGGGACATCAAATTCCGCATCAGGCTCTCCGGTTCCGCTTTTAATGACTTTCACACCGAAAACAGGGACCGGGTTAGCTTCGGTGCCGTAAGCAGGGTCATTCCACTGCGCCTTGTTAGCTCGGACCAGATAATATCCACCTGAATAAATCACGTCATTTCTGGTTCTATTATTATCATAATGATACTCACCTCGAAAATCATAACCATCAAATGTAATCAATGCCATATGCTTGTGATATTTTTGTGAGTAAAACATAATTTGGAAAAAACATTTTAAATTATTACCACGTGTTAATCTAGGATAGTAACTATCCCAAATTTCTGTAGGTTCAGCAGGAATAACAACTTCAATAATTTTTGACTCTACAATATATTTAGTAACCTCATTTTGTGTTACCTGATTACCACGAAAGAATAAAAAATTAACTATTATGAGTAAGAGCGGGATGCCAATAAACATACCAAATGTATAACCTAACCCCCTAAACATTACTTTTTCCTTATTTTAGCGTAGAAGTTATTTTGATATTATTTTCATCGTTGTGGTCTTTTATTAGGCGAACAGAGTAATCCAAATAGATTCCTCTGCGCTTCCTCGCGGTCTTTTATCGAAAAAATTTCTTAAAATCCTCTTTAGATAAAAAATGGTCCAGGTATTGCTCTACAAATATACGATTAAGATTATCCGGGACATCAAATGCGACCTGGGAGCCCTTGGTTATTTTAATGACTTTCACACCGAAAACAGGGACCGGGTTAGCTTCAGTGCCGTAAGCGAGGTCATTCCACTGCGCCTTATTAGCACGAACTAAGAAAACACCACCAGAATAAATTATGGTGTTTCGAATCATATTGTTATCATGGTTGTATTTTCCGCGAAAATCATAACCCTTGAAAGTAATCAACATCATAAATTTATGATGCTCTTCCGAATAAAATATGGTTCGAAAGATTCTTTTTACATTATTACCTTGCGTTAATTTGGGGTAGTAACCTTCTGAAATCGGTGTAATCCCTCTAGGAACGATAACCTCAATAACTCTTGACTCTACAATATATTTAGCAACCTCATTTTCTGACACTTGATTACCACGGAAAAACAAAAAATTAACTATTATGAGTAAGAACGGGATGCCAATAAACATACCAAAAGTATAACCTAACCCCCTAAACATTATTTCCCCCTAGTTTTAGCGTGGAAGTTATTTTGATATTATTTTCATCGTCTTGGTCTTTTATAACCAATGAGTCACTAGCACCACTACTTTTACCTTCATAATATTCCTCAGCCATATTAGCCACGTGATCTACCGCAAAACTAAGAACAGCACCTGTTAGCCCGCTTTTAAATTCAGCACCAAGATCATTCCAGGAAAATACTTTCCCATTACTGACTAACCAATCTAATACTGTATTAGCCTGCGCGGTGGTTAAAATCCCTTTCCCCTCCGCGTAGATGGCGGCATTTAAAATCATCATCCCACCGTTGCGGATTAAACTATGCTTAACCGCTGCCTCTGCTGTAGTACTCACTGCATGATCTTGTATCGCTTTGCCCGCCTCGCCCATTAAGTTAGTTCTCTGATTGGAAAGACCGTTGTCCGTCAACGTGCTATAGATTTCCATCCCTGAGGCAATAGTTACACCAATAGGATTCCCAAAGCCAAAAGCTAACACGCCTGTAATAAATTTACTTGTCCACTGAAGCCAAACTTCTTTGTCGTTAGCGCTGGATAGTAATCTTGCTGCCTGTGAAGCCAGTGGGTCACTAATAATAATATTCAGTCTGCCACCGACTGGGCACATTAAATATGAATGATTGAGCAGTGCATGTTGCTTTTCAAATATAACCGTATTGTGAAAATCCACCCATTGTGCATCGAAAATCTTGTCACATTCATGACTTAGCTTATAAACAGCATAGATTGTGGATGCTATACCGCCCACAGCAGCGGCTGAGCCAACAACGATAGCGGATGTCACCGTCGCAACCCCGGCTATTGCGGCAACAATGGGGCCCGACACAGGAGCGGTCACCACCACGACGATAACAATGGCCACAATCGCAACACCTGCAAAAAATGCGGCCAGTCCGCCCCACACTTTTTGCGGCATTTTGCATTTAAAACAATCGTCTAGTTTTTTATCCAGAATATTTAACAAGGGCGCAGGAACAGCAGTGTTTATCGTAATGCCTGCAGTTTTCACGAATACTTTATCCGGATGCAAGCCTAATTTTCTGGGGGATGACACTGTCATGTTACTGCAAATGATATTAACCCCCTGGCGAACAAATGATTGAGCCATTAGACTTTCCTCCGAATCCGGCAACTAATATCCAGTTCAACATTACTCTCAACTCGCTCCCGCATTCGGATGTCTGCATATTCCAAATATTTACCGACGGTATTAAATTCAACCTGAGAATCATATTCCACAGAGTAGGTTGAAAACTGATAATCAAGAGATGGCTTGTATTTTTGGTTATATTGACGTTCTATTTCATCTACATCAATAAAGCCAGTGGGTTTTCCCGTTTTGCGCACCACAACGCTCTCAGGGGATTCCTGTACGATCTTCTGCGTTACAGTTAGTGGCGTCACCACTTTTTCAAAAAGCTGCGAATTAAAATCCATCAACACATCACGCTCAAAATTTTGCGTGCGAACTAAAAAGCGATCAAAAAAAGTGGTAAAGAATATTTGAGCATCCAGATTAGACACTAACTGTTCATGGGAGCAAATTTGCTCATCGAAGGCTGAGACAAAATTAATAAGTTGTTGCTTTACTTCTTCAGCACGAATAAATTCATTCTTTTTGAGAAACTCTTTTTTATAAGTTTGCCATTCAGTAATGATATGTTGATGGTTCATTATGCTCACAGGTTTTCCTGTCGAAGGATGAATCCACACATCAACATTACTTTTTAGCCTGTCAATTTCTTTGACAATGTCTAATAACGGCTGATGTGCATCCGGAGATATCTTTGAAATGTAATCATCAACATGCACGGAATACAATAGAGGTTCATTTTCAGCATGTGTTATAGAATAATCCGTTTTAACCTGAGTGCTGTTAACAGGAATGTCATTAAGTTTTATTGCAATCTCTTGCTCAACCCTATATTTTGTAATGCAGGGCAGTGAATCATTCGTTTTTATCACACCATCACTATTTTCGTTCATTATCTTACCCAATCCTTTGTTGAATTAACGAAATCACTGTTAGTTGATTTGCACTTCGGAACCATCAATGTCAACAATTCCGCTTCCAGTAATCTTAATTGTCGCCCCGCAAATTTCAATCTGACCACTCGCTCTCATCGCAATAGACGCAGCGCCCACTTTTAAATCAATAGATTCATTCATTAATTCTATGCTGGCTCCCCCACGTATAATTTTACAGGAGTCTGATTTGACCGTTAGTGTGTAAGTCCCATCGACGGTAACTTCTTCGCCTCCACCAATTGTAATAGTTTCATTGCCAGTGATATTTTCTATCCTGTTTTCTTTCACCGTCAGTGTCTGATCTTTATCCACCGTGATATTCTGAAATCCACCAATTGTTTCAGTATCGTTGTTGGCTATTGTCATCGTACGATCATGTAATATTTTGGTGTTCATATCTTTCTGGGCATGGATAAACACTTCCTGCTTGCCCTTTTCATCTTCAAAACGCAGTTCGTTAAATCCAGCACCTTTATGGGTCTGAGAGCGCAGGCTCATCTGGGTTTTGGTTCCGGGTAGGCCACCCGGCGGCAAATTATTGGCATGGTAAGTTCGCCCGATGACCACCGGCTGGTCGGGGTCACCGTTCAGAAATTCAACAATAACTTCATGGCCAATGCGCGGGATGGCCAGGCCACCCCAGCCTTTTCCCGCCCAGGGCTGGGAAACCCGTATCCAACAGGAGCTGCTGTCATCGGTTTTTCCTGACCGGTCCCAGAGAAAACGAACCCGTATACGACCATACGCATCACAGTAAATCTCTTCGCCGGGAGGCCCTGTGACAACGGCAATTTGCGCCCCATCGATACGCGGTTTATCCGTCAGCAAAGGGCGCCAGGTCTGGTTGCGGGGAATAAAGGTGAACTGATTGACCAACGTGGTTCCCGCCTCACCGGCTTCTTCTTCCAGTGCCTGCGGCTGGTGACCGGTGTGGGTAATACAGGTTATTTGCCAGCGAGTGTTCATCTCCGCACGGGGATGGTCAGTCAGCGTAAAGTCCGTACCCGGCTGCAGGGCGGCGTAATTAGAATCCCCGTCTCCCTGATGGGCGGTATTACGCAGCGCTTCCACCCGCCAGCGGGAAAAGCGTTCACCGGATTCATCTTTATAGCGCCCCGGATAATCGTAATGGAAATAGCGCTGCTTCTGATGCTGCATATCCCGCGCGTGATCGCGGTAAACCGCATCCCAAGGGGGGTTTTTAAAGGTGTAATCCCCTAACAGGACGTCTGTCGGGCGCAGGCTTTCACGCCGACGCAGCGTCGTGATACATGACTTCTGAGCCGGGGCGACGTTGTAGGGTAAAACGGGGCCGGTATTCTGGCCGTCACAGTGGTCAGCGAAGACCAGTGTGTGCTTGTCACCGTCATGTTCAAAGAAGTAAAAGATACCTTCCTCGGCAAACATGCGTTCTATGAATGTTAAATCGTCTTCCTGATACTGGACGCAGAACTCACGGACAGCGTGCTCATAGCGCAGTGAATAGGCGTAGTCACTGATACCATGCTCACCCAGTAGCGTTTCAACGATGGTTTGCAGATTTTGTTGCTGAAATATCCGTGAATTACGTCTCAGGCTGGCACGCCAGAGCGTTGGACGAACTGAAAGTGAATAACGGGTGCGGCGAAAACCGGTGTCGCCCTGCTCCATCGACACCACAATGCCGTTAACAACACGTTGTATGACAGCATCACGCCAGACCGTCAGCGTAATATCTTTATCTAACACTGTACCAAAATCGACAGCAGGTATCGCGCTGGCGAGCTCCAGTTCGAGAGAGAACAGGGCTGAATACTGTTCCTGTAAGGTAAAACCCACGACCGAAAAAGTGTTACCGGGTAAACCTTTTACATTCAGCGTAAAATATAATCCATTATTTGCCATTGATATTATCCATAATTTCCTGCGCTATATTTCATCGTCCATAGACTGCTGCTCAGTAGAGAGTAATCACCATTAAAAGCAGGGCAATATGTTGAGTTTATATACTCCAGCGTTAAATAGACAACTGCTGTGCCATTTATCAACGCGTTAAATGACGTACCATATCCATTAAAATAGCTAAATCGATTATAAACATTACCTAATCAGAGAGATATCTTGCCGGGTGGTGATTTTAAAGTGCATTATACTGATCAGTATTATTCGGAAAAGAACCCGATGTAAATCATCCCGCTGATTTTATTGTGATATTTTGGCATGTGGATTGAGGCTTATAGATAATTCGTTGTGCTTTGATTTATATCAATTCGGATCTATATGTCGCATTACTAATTCAATGTTTTTTAAGCGGGCGTCATAGGATTTATTATTGACCTCATCAATATAACGATAACGTAATAGCCAACGCCAGTTTCAGGACAATACCGTGTTCATGCTGGAATGATTTTATGTATGGGACTGGCATTCCCCCATTACGGGGAATGCCGTAAAGCAAAAACTCAAAGAATCGCGCCACCTTTGGTGAGGCTTTCGTGGCGAGCGTCCTCTTCTTCCTTGTGATGACGGCCTTTATGGGCGATAGCAGTGCGCAGGCGCTGCTGCTGGGCATAACGATCTTCCCGGCTCAGTTCTGCATCATCACTCAATACAATCAGCAACTCATTCATGCCGATAATAGAACCGTCCTCAATGGCCGCATCTACCCGGGTACTTACCTCATCCAAATGTGACATTTTTGCTCCTTAATTCAGCTTCGCTTTCGAAAAATCACTGCCCATCAGGCTGACGCTGTAGCCGGTCACGTTGCTGCGGGTGGCGAAGAAGGTTTTACCGTTGGCCAGGGCAATCCATGGAGCCTGCTGGTAGTAAATCTCCTGCGCCTGTTGATACAGCTTGGCGCGCGCGGCCGGATCGCTGGTCAGCTTGGCTTTTTTCACCAGGCCATCATACCCTTTATCGCACCAGCGCGCGGCATTGGAGCCGGTTTTTATGCTGTCGCAGCCGAGCAGTGTGTCGGCAAAATTATCCGGGTCGCCGTTGTCGGACATCCAGCCAAACAGCGCCGAATCGTGTTCGCCTTTGCGCATCCCGGAAAGGTATTCCCCCCATTCATAAGTGGTGATCTTGGCTTTGATCCCCACTTTCGCCCAGTCGTTTTGGATCATCTCGGCGATACGGCGCGAGTTCGGGTTATACGGGCGCTGCACCGGCATCGACCACAGCGTCACTTCTGCGCCCTTTTCCAGCCCCGCCTGCTTGAGCAGCGCTTTGGCTTTCTCAGGGTCGTAACCGTAGTCCGGCAAATTATTGTCGTAACCGAGCATTTTCGGCGGCAGCGGTGATTTTGCTACCGTACCGGACCCCATAAACACCGCATTGACGATCGCCTTTTTGTCCGTGGCGTAGTTCAACGCCTGACGCACCAACACGTTATCAAACGGCTTTTTCTCGGTGTTAAACGCCAGATAGCCGACGTTCAGCGCCTCAACGGAATGCAGCACCAAATCGTTGTTCTTTTTAATCACGTCGAACTGCACCGGGGACGGCGCAGGGATAATCTGGCACTCATTGGTTTGCAGTTTTGCCAGACGGGTTTCCACATTCGGCGTGATGGAGAAAATAAGGTGTTTGGTTGGCACCTCGCCGTCCCAGTAGTTCGGGTTGGCAACATAGCGGATCAGTGAATCGACCTTATATTGCTGGAAGGCATATGGCCCAGTGCCGATAGGCCAGGTATCAACGTATTCCGGCGTCCCCTTTTTCATCATCGCATCGGCGTATTCAGCCGAAAGAATCGAGGCGAAATCCATTCCCCAATCGGCGAGGAAAGCGGCGTTCGGTTCGGTCAGCTCAAACTGGATGTGATAATCATCGATCTTCTTCACATTTTTAATCAGCTTATCGAGGCCGACGTCGGTGAAATATTCGTAATTCCCCTGCGACACTTTGTGATAAGGATTATTTTCATCTTTCTGGCGCATCACCGAGAAAATAACGTCATCGGCGTTGAAATCACGCGTCGGCTTGAAGAATTTATTGCTGTTGAACTTCACGCCCTGACGCAGCGTAAAGGTATAGGTTTTACCGTCCGGGGAAATGGTCCAGTCGGTGGCCAGCGACGGAATCGGGGTGTTTTTCTGCGGATCGAAATTGATCAACCGGTTGTACAGCACCTGCGAGCTGGCAACGAACGACGGTCCGGAGCTGGCAATCTGTGGGTTGAACGACTCCGGTGATGCTTCGGAGCAGTAGATAAGGGTGTCATTATTTGCCGCCATCGCGGCCCCTGCCGGTAATAATGCGCTGAGGGCCAAGGCCAGCAGCGTTTTCCCTGTCGATGTTGGAGACATAGTGATAAGCCTGTTTAGTTTTATTATTTGAGGCTTAATCACAGCACAAGGCAGTTATTCTGGCAAATAACCAAACGGCATCAGGTTATGCTTATCCAGCCCAATCCGCCGTTTTATTCGCCAATAATTTAACTTAAGAACTTTCTCAAAAAGCAAGCTTTTCACGCGTTTTCAATAGCCAGAGTATTTGCTGTTTTTGGCTTTTCCTCGCCCGTTTATCCCCTTCCCGCCTGCGTTAGAGTAACGGTGTGAAAAAGTCGATGGGATAAGAACGTGGCAAAAACTCTATTACGCAGCGGCAGTCTGGACGATTTCCAGTCCGTGGGCGGCGGCGGCCAGGCCGTATTTGCATCAGCATTACAGATTC
>Ga0160433_100232_pt1 | contig 40896 bp, 43 predicted proteins | sample HID1972K_E0MG_FD_108235 | JGI IMG/M metagenome (GOLD analysis project Ga0160433, IMG submission 108235) | Enriched pill bug-associated microbial communities from UW Madison campus, WI, USA - HID1972K_E0 MG | ecosystem: Host-associated > Arthropoda: Insects > Digestive system > Unclassified ...
GTCGAAGGGCTGTTCTTCTTCCTTCGACGCCGCTGAAGAAAAGAACAGCCCTTCGACAAGCTCAGGGCGAACGGATGAGGGGATAGGTCGGTCCGGACAGGCCGGGCTTCGAACCGTCATTGCCAATAGTGGCTGTTCGAATTTGTCCACGCCGCCTAGGTATAAGAGGCGGCCACCTTCTGCCGCTGCTTGGTGGAGCGCATCGCGCCACCCACGAAGCCCAGACCCAGCATCATCATGGCCCAGCTGGCAGGTTCGGGGATTGCGGAAACCTGGCTCGAGAAGTTCAAGGCGAGAGCCGTGTCGGTATCGTAGCTGAGTCCCGCGAAATTGAGCCTCAGCTCGTTCCCGACGATCGCCACGCGGCTTGCGTCGAAACCCGCCAGATTCGTGGTGGCATCCACCGCCGCACCGGTGATTTGGCTGAACGCCGTGCTCGTGAACACCAATCCATTGAAGCTGCTGTTGCCAAGGGTGGGGTTCGCCAGAACGGTGTCAAATGCGATGAGCAGCGAAGTATCAGCAAAATCTATATTGAAGGTCGTCACCCCTTCTATGGTGATTGCTGACTCCTGACCCGCGCCAACCTCAAACACTTGAGGGGAATACACGGCTTCAAGATAAGGGGTTCCAAGGTCTGGAACACGATACTCTTCAGAAACAGTAGCGCCGAGCAATACAGCTGCGCTCGCTGAACTAGAAGGTAACATCGCGCCTAAGGCGACAAAGCCAAGCAAGTACCTCATGGACTTCCTCCCGACTCGGTTCGTTCTCAGAAGAGAGTAACAAAGTTCGGGGGGTTTAACCATGATATTGTTCTTGTCTTAATAATATCTCTAAGAAACCATGTATATATAGGGAGGGATACACGCCCCTATTTGTGGGACTGTTCAATCTCGCAACATGACCTGGGCCCTCCCCCCCCCGTTCGCCCTGAGCTTGTCGAAGGGCTGTTCTTTTCTTCAGCGGCGTCGAAGGAAGAAGGACAGCCCTTCGACAAGCTCAGGGCGAACGGGGAGATTTCCAGCTCAGGGCGAACGGAGAGATTTTCGCAGACACTCCATCTTCCAAGGAAGAACGCCGAGCTTGAATTTGTCCACGCCGCCCCGGCATGTCGCCGGCGTTAAGCATGTCACCAAAAAAGCGCGCCAATCATTGGATGGAGCGCGGGCTCTCGTCGGTTCGAGCGCTCCTCAAACGCCCAGATGGCCCCGCAGCGGCCGCTCGTCGCGCCAATTCTCGACGAAGCTCTTCAGCGCCGGATCTTCACCCGGCACATCGATCATCAGCGTCACGAACTGGTCGCCGCGCTCGCCGCCCTTGCGGTTGAAACCCTTGCCCTTGAGGCGCAGTGTTTGGCCGGAATACGCTCCGGGGGCCACGGCGAGCATCACCGGCCCGTCCACCGTGGGCACCTTGATCCGCCCACCGCTCAGGGCCTCGTTGAGGCTGATCGGCAGGTCCAGCCGCACATTGTCGCCCTCGCGCTTGAAGAAAGGGTGATCGCCTACCTCTATGGTGACGATCGCGTCGCCATTGCCGGCCGGTCCCGGCTGGCCCTTGCCGGCGAGCTTCATCTGCGTGCCGCTTTCCACGCCGGCGGGGAGCTTGAGGTCGATGGTCTTGCCGTCCGCCAGGGTGATGCGCTGCGGGGCGAGCGTGGCGGCATCCACGAAGGGCACGGAGAGGCGATAGGCCATGTTCGCGCCGCGTTGCGGGGGCGGAGTGCGCGCGCCAACGCCGCCGCCGGCCCTGCGCCCGCCACCGAACAGTCCTTCGAATATATCGCCGAAGTCACCGCCGCTACCGCCGAATTCGAAGCCTTCCGGTCCACCGCGTCCGCCATGCCCGCGCCCGCCACCGGGATTGAAGCCAAAGGGATGCGTCGGGTTGCCCTCGCCATCGATCTCGCCCCGGTCGAACTGGGCGCGCTTGTCCTTGTCCGACAGTAGATCGTAGGCGCGCGTCACCTCGGAGAATTTCTCCGCCGCCTTGGGATTGTCCTTGTTCCGGTCGGGGTGAAGCTCCTTGGCGAGCTTGCGGTAGGCGGACTTGATCGCCGCCTCGTCCGCGCCGCGCGGGATACCCAGCAGGGAATAGGGATCAGCCATGTCCGTTCAATCGCCTCTTCGCCGGGACGTTATGCCTCATTGCAGCCATCTGGCGATTCCGGCGGCATGCCGCAAGTGGTGATGCGTCCCGCTGACCGAGTGCGCGTCCGCCTCAGCGAGCCGCGACCTTCTCCCCGCCATTGGGGAAGCGCTCGAACAGCGTTTCGGTGAGGCGCGCGGCGATGGCCTGTTCGTCCCAGCGCGAATCTCCCTCGCGCGTGGCGATCTCGGCGCGGCCTTCCCACAGGCGCTTGCCGGTCGCCTTGTCGAGCAGGCGTGCTTCCAGCCGCGTGGAGACCAGCGCCGTCTTCGGTTTGGAGAGGTCCACGGCGAGGGCCATGCCCATCATCGATCCATGGGTGCCGGTGCCGACCATCATCTCGCCGCTCACCGGCTTGCGCTTGCCTTCCGGGGGCACGAGCACATCGCGCACGATGCGGATCTCGGCGATCTGGCCGCTATCCTCCGGGGCCTGCGCGAGCGTATCATAGCCCGCCTTCACGAGTTGATCGATCATCGCGGCTTCGTAGGCGGCGCTATCGTCCACGCTATCGACGGTGCCGGAGATTGTGGTGAGCGTGACGATGCCCTGGCCCAGCCGGTCGCCCGCGTCATCCGCCATGAACTGCGCGGAATCGACTTGTCCTTCGCGCTGGTCGCGCTCGCGATTGAAGGCCGGAGCGCGCGGCGCGCCGATCCGCGAGGCGCCCCATCCCGATCCGCGCCAATCCGATCCGCGCCAATCCGATCCGCGCCAGTCCGAACCCCGCCAATCGGATCGGCCCCAATCGGATCGGCCCCAGCCGGGCTGCCCAAGACTGGGAGCCGCGCAGGCGAGCGCGGAGACGAGAAGCAGGGAATGGGAGAGGCGGAAGAGAGCCATGATTGTCCTTCATGCGCGGGAGAGTGCCGCGCCATTCCCCAGCCTAGGGCCAGCTCTCTTGACCGCGCCTGAATGAACGCCGTGTCCCGCTCGACAGCATCGGCGCACCGGCCTAGAAAATGGCCATGAACGAAGAGACTTCCAACCTCGCCGGTCCGACGACCCTGACGGCCGATCCCTTCGCGCTGTTCGCGGCCTGGCTGGAGGATGCGCGGGCGAGCGAGGCTAACGATCCCGAAGCGATGGCGCTGGCCACCGTCGACGCGCGCGGTCGCCCTTCGCTGCGCATGGTGCTGCTCAAGGGGCATGGGCCGGAGGGCTTCACTTTCTACACCAATTTCGAGAGCCGCAAGGCCGGGGAGTTGATCGCCAGTCCCGAGGCGGCGTTGCTCTTTCACTGGAAGTCTCTGCGCCGTCAGGTCCGTATCGAGGGGCCGGTGACGCGCGTGGATGAGGCGACGGCCGACGCCTATTTCGCCTCGCGCGCGCGGGTCTCGCAGATCGGTGCCTGGGCCTCGGACCAGTCCCGTCCGCTGGATGCGCGCGAGACGTTCGAGGGACGGATCGCGCAGGCCGAAGCGCGCTTCGCAGGGATCGATGTGCCCCGCCCCCCGCATTGGTCCGGCTTCCGCCTTGCCCCGCGCGCCATCGAGTTCTGGCTGGACCGGCCCTTCCGCCTGCACGAGCGTCGCCGTTACGAGATGGGCGAGGCAGCCGGCTGGGGCGCGCAGATGCTGTTCCCATGAGCGCGGCATGAGCGTCCCGGCGCGAGACGATCGGCTGGCGGCGAGCGGCGCGCTCAACCGCAAGGCCGCGCTTGCCAGTGTCGCGGTGGCGCTCATCCTCGCGCTTGCCAAGGGCTGGGCGGCGCTCCGCACCGAATCCATCGCGCTGCTCGGCTCGCTGGCCGATACTGGGCTCGATCTGGTGGCGAGCCTCGTCACGCTCTTTGCCGTGCGCGTGGCTGCGCGTCCGGCGGATTACGATCACCGCTTCGGCCATGGCAAGGCGGAGGCGCTTGCCGCGCTCTTCCAGGTCTCGCTCATCAGCGTGGCGGCGCTGGCCATCGTCATCCGCTCCGTCCAGCGCTTCGGGGATCAGAGTGCGCCGGCCGACATCGAATATGGCGTGGGCGTCTCGCTGTTCGCCATCGCGCTCACCATCCTGCTGGTCAGCTATCAGGCGCGCGCCATCCGTGCGACGGGTTCGGTGGCGATTGGCGCGGACAGCCTGCATTATCGGGGCGATCTGCTGCTCAACGGGTCGGTCATCCTGGCGCTGGTGCTGGAGGCGGCGCTGCATCTGCGCGGGGCGGATGCGCTGTTCGGCCTCGGCATCGGCCTGTGGCTCGGCTTCAATGCCTGGCGCACGGCCATGCATGCCATCGATCAGCTCATGGACAAGGAATGGCCGCTGGATAAGCGTCAGTCATTCCTGGACGTGGCGGAGCGCCACCCGGCCCTGCGCGGCATTCACGATCTGCGCACGCGCACCAGCGGCACGCAGGATTTCGTGCAGTTCCACATCCGGGTCGATCCGCACATCAGCGTGGCGGCGGCGCATCGCATCATGGAGGAGGTGACGCACACCCTCAACGGCGCATTTCCGGGCCTCGAAGTGCTTATCCATCCCGACCCCGCCGGTCATGAGGAAGGCGGCAAGGGCATTGCGGGGCAGGAAGCGCGCACGGTGCTGGAGCATGAGGCGCAAGCCGCCGGCAGCAAGGGGGATGGCGCATGATCGCGCTGCCTTTCACGCAGGTCGATGCCTTTGCCGATGCGCCCTTTACCGGCAATCCCGCCGCCGTCATCCCGCTGGAGGACTGGCTCGACGATGCCGTGCTGCAAGCCATCGCGCAGGAGAACAACCTGCCGGAGACGGCTTTCACCGTGTCACTGTCGCCCGGCGCGGGCGCCGATTACGCGCTGCGCTGGTTCACGCCTGCCGTGGAAGTGGCGCTATGCGGCCATGCCACGCTGGCGAGCGGTCATGTCCTCATGGGTGAGGACCGGCCGAGCATCCGCTTCCGCACGCGCCGCGCCGGCGATCTCACCGTCACGCGGGAAGGCGATGGCTATGCGCTGGATCTGCCCGGCTGGACGATGGAGCCTGCACACTGGCCCGACCTCCCCGCCCTGCTCGGCGGCCCCGCGCCACAGGAGATGCGCGGCCGCGAGGGCGGCTATCGACTGTTCGTCTATGCCGACGAGGCGCAGGTGCGCGCGCTTCGCCCGGATTTCCCCGCGCTTGCGGCGCTCGGCAATCTCCTCCTCATCGCGACGGCTCCGGGGCGCGAGACGGACGTGGTGAGCCGCGTCTTCGCGCCCGGCGCGGGCATCGATGAGGACCCCGTGACCGGGTCCGCGCACTGCCTGCTCACGCCCTATTGGACCGCCCGCCTCGGCCGCGACCGCTTCACCGCCTATCAGGCGAGCGCACGCGGTGGCCACATCGGCTGCCGCCTCGCCGGGGATCGCGCCATTCTCTCCGGCCGTTGCCGTACCGTGATCGAGGGGCGGTTCCTGCTACGAGGGGGGTGATTGAGCCGATCACCGCTGGCGGCCGATTGCGGATGAGCGTATCCGCTTTTAATCTAGGCGCATGATCGTTGAACTCATTGGACTGGCTGGGGTCGGTAAGCACACTGTCGGGAAGATGCTCGCGGAACGCTTGCACGCGCGCCTCATCGACAATCACACCATTTACAATCCCGCTTTTGCCTCGACGCTGTTCCGAACCGACGCATTCTACGAAACGGTGCGGGCAGTCCGCGCGATCACTTTCGGGCAAGCGGAACGATTGCCGGAAGGTGAAGCACTGATCCTGACGACTGCTCCCGGCCGTAACATGGATTGGAGCCGGGAGTGGCAGGAGGCGGTCAGGGCATTGGCTGATGCGCGCGGCGTGCCATTGTTGGGCGTGCACTTGCTCTGCAGTGCGGAGGAGGGAGCCGAGCGTATTGCTCAGCCAGCGCGGGCAATGCTGCGAAAAGTAATTGACCCGAGCGCGATCTATGACGGTGTCGCCAGACCTGTGCTGCTAGACCATTGCGACATAAGCCTTGAGCTCGACACGACCGAACTCAATCCTGACGAGACAGCGAACGCGATCCTTGACTGGTTGGATCAGCCTCGGGAGTGACAGCTTCCCACCGGTTTTTCCCGCCCCCAGCCCAAGCGTCCCCTCACCCCGGGAAACGCCGCACCAGTCGCGCCATGGCGGTGCGTAGCGCTTCCATATCCGCCTCGCGGGTGATCCCCAGGCGCACGATCACCAGCCGCTGCCGGGGCGAAATCAGCACGAACTGCCCGCGCTCGCCGACTGCCGCCATCACCTCCGGCCCGGCCTGTCCCGGGAACAGCGGCGTCGGTTCGCCGCCCCGGTTCAGCCAGAGATGCCCGGCATAAGCGACATTGGCGGGCGAGGGCGCGGTCATGAAGTCGAACCACTGGTCCGCGATAAGCTGGCGCCCTTCCACATGTCCGCGCTGGCGGATGAACTCGCCGATGGTGGCATAATCGCGGGCGCTCATGTGCATCATCATCGCGCCGTGCAGGGTGCCGCTCGCGTCATATTCGGGCACGAAGTCGCGCAGGCCCAGCGGCCCGATGAAGCGCGCGGCCAGGAAGCGCGCCATGGCGTCACGCCGCGCGGCGGGGTCGCGGCTGGCGGTGAGGCGCGCGGTCATGATGCCCGCCAGGATCATGCTGGTGCCGGCGCTGTCGGCGAAGCTCTCGCCGGGCGGCTGCACCAGCGGCTTGGCGGCGGCGAAGGCGGCCTGATCGGCGGCGCCCTCGCCCGCCAGCATCGCCAGCGTGTCGCTTGGGGGCCCCGGTTGCCAATGCTCGCGATGCTGCAATCCGGCGCGCATCTGGAGGAGTTGGCGCAGCGTGATCGCCGCGCGCGGATCGCCGGTCTGCCGCCATGCGGCCACGGGCGCGGGATCGTCCAGCGCCAGCAGCCCGTCGGAGACCATCATGCCGGCAATGAGCCCCGTCACCGTCCGCGCGATGGACCAGGAGAGGAAGCGGCTCTCCGGCCCGAAGCCGTCGGCATAGCGCTCCGCCACGATCTTGCCGGCGTGCATGACGATGAGTGCGCGCGTCTCGCCCACGTCCGGCGCCTCGCCCGGATCGAACAGCGGATCGACCGCCTCGCGCAGCGCCAGCGCGGAAACGCCGGCGCTATCCTCCAGAACGGCATAGCGGCTGGCCGGCACTTGCTGCGATATGCTCGCGCCGGCGAGCAATGTGCTGGCGGCGGCGACGCCCAGCCAGCGGGAAAGCGTTTTGATCTTCATGGCGCGGAGCCCTATCACGCGGCGCGATGAAAGGGGATAAGCGGATGAGGGCTGGGAGCGGCGGAAACAGCGGCCGGGGAATGATGACGCGCGCCGCGCGCTGGCTGTTCCTGCTGCCGGTGGCGCTTTTCGCGTTCTGGATGGCGATAAGCTGGCCGGGCTGGGAGCGTGCTGCGGGGCAAGCTGCCGGGCTGGCGGCGCGCGTGGCCTGCTCCTGCCGCTATGTGGAAGGGCGCGATCTGCCGAGTTGCCGCACCGATCTGGCCGGCGTGCCATGGATGGCGCTGGTCCGCTATGAGGACGATCCCGCCGCCCGCCGCCTCACCGCCAAAGTGCCCCTGCTCGCCACCCGCTCCGCCCGCCTGCGCGAAGGCTTCGGCTGCCTGCCGGAGCGATGAGGCGCGCGCCGCAACCCTGGCAAAAGGCCAACCTCACGCAAAAAAACGCCGTGCTCCTGCCTCCGCAGGAACACACGTTAGTCAATTTAAAGGCAAACCTCGGACCGACAGGAGCGCCATACCACCCCCGCCTCAATGCTTGCCGCGCAACCGCGCGATGCCATGCACCACACCCACGATCACCACGCCCACCACAAAGCCGCAGATCGCCGCGAGCAGCGCATTCACCAACCAATTGACCGCTCCCGCATGGCTTACCGCCCCGGCCAGCGCATGAGCGGCATGGGGCAGCGCTTCCAGCGGCGTTCCCTCCAGCCCGTGCAGGATGATGCCGCCGCCCACCCACAGCATCGCCACCATGCCCACAGTTTCCAGCACGCTCAGCACGCTGGGCATCATGCGGACGAGCGTGCCGCCGATCCGCCGGGCCAGTGGTGTTCCCTTGCCGGCGAGGTGGAGGCCAATATCATCGAGCTTCACGATCAGCGCGACGATGCCATAGACGCCCACCGTCACCAGCAGGCTCACCACCACCAGCACGATTGCCTGTGTGAGCAGCGGCCGGCTCGCCACGTCGGAAAGGGCAATGGCCATGATCTCGGCGGAGAGGATGAGGTCGGTGCGGATCGCGCCGGAGACCTTCTCCTTTTCCAGCGTGCGCGGGTCGCCATCGGCCGCCAGCGTGTCCTCGCCCGCGCCATGGCCGCCACGCAGCGTCTCCAGGATCTTCTCCGCGCCCTCGAAGCTCAGGAACGCACCGCCGATCATCAGCAGCGGGGTGATGGCGGCGGGCAGGAAGGCGCTCAGCAGCAGTGCCGCCGGCAGCAGGATGAGCAGCTTGTTGCGCAGCGAGCCGAGCGCGATGCGGCCGATCATCGGCAATTCGCGCTCGGGCGAGAAGCCGGTGACATAAGTGGGCGTCACGGCGGTATCGTCCACCACCACGCCCGCGGCCTTCATGCTGGCGCGGCCGGCGGCGGCGGAGACATCGTCCACCGATGCCGCCGCCAGCTTGGCGATCGCGGCCACATCGTCGAGCAGGGCGGCAAGGCCGGAAGCCATGAGGGCGGGCAACTCCGAATCGGGTCGTCCTTATCCCTGCCTCAATTTATCCGGTCCGGAAAGGGCGCTGGCCCCGGATCCTGGACCAGCCGCCATCGAAGTGAGATGCCCGTGGCTGCCAAGGCCACCACCGATCCCTCGTTAAGGGACGTGCTTACATCAATCGGCGGACTCGGCGGGCAGCGTCCAGTCGATCGTCCCGCGCCCTGCCGCGTCCAGAAACGCATTGGCCTGTGAGAAGTGGCGGCAGCCGAGGAAGCCCCTATGCGCCGAGAGCGGGGAGGGATGGGGCGCGCGCAGCACCAGATGCCGCCCGCCCTGGCTGATGTCCCGCACGAAGCTCGCCTTCTTCTGCGCGTAGGAGCCCCAGAGCAGGAAGGCGACCGGCGTCTCCAGCGCCGCGACCCGCGCGATCACGGCATCGGTGAAGCGCTCCCAGCCGCGATTGGCGTGGGCATTGGCCTCGCCCATCTCCACGGTGAGCACGCTGTTGAGCAGCAGCACGCCCTGCCGCGCCCAATGGGCCAGATGGCCATGGCCGGGCGGCGTGAAGCCCACGTCCGTGCGCAGTTCCTTGAAGATGTTGACGAGGCTGGGCGGCGGCGGCACCCCCGGCCGGACCGAGAAGCACAGGCCATGCGCCTGCCCCGGCCCGTGATAGGGGTCCTGCCCCAGAATGACGGCGCGCACCGCCGGCAGCGGCGTCATCGCCAGCGCATTGAACCAGTCATTGCCGCGCGGGAAGATGCGCGCCCCGGCTTCCCGCCGTTCCAGCAGGAAGCGCTTGAGCTGCGCCATGTGTGGGCCGGTGAACTCGTCCGCCAGCGCGGTGCGCCAGCTTTCATCGAGAGCGGCGGGGATGGCGGGCGGATCGGCGGCTGTGCTCATGCGCCCTGCCTATCGCCGTGCCGCCGCTCCTGCCAAGGTGGAAATGGACGCGGGCTGCCTGCCGCGGCCCGCAGTATGCCCCGGCCCGCAGTCAGCCGATCTGCTTCCAGGCGTCGGCAATATCCGCGATGAAGCCGCGCGCGGTCTCCATGATCGCGGGATCGCCCTCGGCGCTGGCCTGGAGCGTGCGCTTGCGGACTTCCCGATAGACGGTCGCCAGGCTGAGCGCGATCTCGCCGCCCCGGTCGAAATCGAGGCTCGTCTCCAGTGCATGGAGGAGGGCGAGGGCGCGGGTCTGCCGGTCGAGGCACTTATGGCGGTCGCCCGTCTTCAGCGCCAGCGTGGCGGTCTCCAGCGCCAGCAGCAATTCGTCGAACAGCACGCGCACGAGTTGATGAGGTGTGGCGCCTTCCACGCGGCTGCCCGTATCGACCGCCGCATAATGGCGGAGCGCCTTCATCGGCTGCTGACCCATGTACATGTTCTCGTTCCTTCGTTTCTTCCGGCCCGGTCAACCGGCCGTTCAATCGTTGCCGCCACCGTTCCAGAGCTTGATCTGCTGATCGAGATAGGATTGCGTGGCCTTGAGCTGCAGCAGGCGGGATTGCATCGCGGCATAGGTCGCCGTGAGCTGCTCGCTATAGTTGCTGCGCTGATCGCCCAGCTTCTCCAGCTGCTTCTCCAGGCTGGCCTTCTGCTTCTCGTAGATCGCCGTCGCGCTCGTCAGCGGGCCATCGGTGCCATTGAGCTGGTCAGTGATCACCTTGAGCGCACCCGCGATGCCGGGGCTCGTCGCGCTGGGCACGGAGGGGTTCAGCATCTGCGCCACCGCTTCGGGATCGGCGGCGAGGGCCGCATCCAGCTTGGCGCTGTCGATGGAGAGGGTGCCGTCGCGCTCGGTCCGCACGCCGAGGTCGCCGAGCGTCCGATAGGGGCCGCTGTCGGTCAGTTGGCTGCCGGTCAGCCCGGAGAGCCGGCGGGACATCTCGCGCAGGCCCGCATCGCTCGACAGCACGCCCGATAAGCCGGTCGCGGTGTTCAATCCGCGCTTCAGGTCGTTGTAGGCCGTCACGAACTCGCGCACCAGATCGCCCATGGAGCTGCTCGGCTGGTCGGTGGCGAGCGTCACCGTCGTGCCGGGCCTGGCCTGATTGATGTTGATCCGCAGATGGGGAATGGCCGTTGTGATCTCGTTGGAGCCGAACTCCATGTCGATATTGTCGATGCGGACCTGGGCGTTGGTGGCGGTCTGGCTGCGGGCCATCGTGCCGCCCGCGCCATCCCAGACGAAGCGCTGGAGGTCGGCGTCGGCATTCGCCTCGGCCGTCAGCGTGAAGGCATTGGCGACCCCGGTCTGGCCCTTGAGGACGAGGCGCGCGCCGGACTGATCCGTCACCACGGAGGCGGTCACGCCCGCATTGGCGGCATTGATGGCCGTGGCGAGATTGGTGATCGTCCCGCCGCTTTCCAGCGCGATCATGGTCTCGGTCGTGCCCACGGTCAGCTTCAGCGTGCCGGTTCCGGCCGTTGCGGCGCCATCGGCCAGGGTTCCCGATTGCAGGACTTGCGCGGAGGCGAGTTGCAGCACTTCGAGCTGCGCCGGTAGTCCCTTGGGCACGCCGCCGGCGATCAGGCCGACGGTGGCGATGGAGGGGTCGTTGGAGACCGGCTGGCCCTTGTAGGCGGTCTGCTGGAGCAGTTCGCTCAGCGCCTTGGAAAAGGTATCGAGCGTGCTCTTGGCCGATGCCAGCGCCGAGATGCGCGCGGTGGCCGTGGCGAGGCGCTCCTGGACCGCGCTCTCGCGGGGCTGGAACGAGGCATTGGTGAGGTCCGCGACGAGCTGGGCGGTATTGATACCCGATCCGATCCCGAGACTGCCTGCAATGTCGATAGCCATGAGCGCCGTCCTTTCACAGGCTCAGAACGGCTGCGCGGCGGGAGGCTTTAGCGGCGCGCGTGAATTATGAGCGGCGCAAATTCCGTTCGCCCTGAGCATGTCGAAGGGCGGCTCTTTCTCTCACCGCCTCAGCCAGGAACGATGCTTCGACAAGCTCAGCATGAACGGATTGGGACGGCAAAGCGCCCGATCGCAAATGGCCTCTCATTCTCCGTGGGCGGCGGGATGTCCGGCCGATCCAGTCTCAATGAGCGGCGGCTTGCAGCATGATCGGCGTCGTGCCGGCTTGTGCTGCCCGTGTCTGCGCGGCCTGCCGCGCCATCGATTGGGCGACCTGGGCGACGAAGGCCACCATCTGCGCGTCCGTCGGCGGCTGCGGCAGCATCACGACCGGATTGGGCATCAAAGCCAGGATCGCGCGGTCGGCGTCGTCCGTCGTGTTGGGGCGGTTGGCCGGCGATTGCTGGAGGCCGGCCAGCACGTCGGCGATCTCAGCGTGGATCCGGGCGTAATCGGCGGCCGCCGTGGAACGTTCGCGCTCTTCCGGGCGCGGGGGCAGCGGAACATCGGGTTGGCTCTCGTTGCCCGCCGGCCTCGCTTCGGAGGCGGCGCGCACGAGAGTCACGCCGCGATCCTTGGCGCTGACCGCTGGAGCCGGTGGCGCAAGCCTGGGCAGAAACTCGTTCATGACACATGACTTTCTTATGTGTCCCCATCAACAAATGACGGACGAGTTCGCCTAAGCTTTAATTCATGACGTTGCGCCCGTCTGAATCGAAGCGCATCGCCTCGGGCAGATCGATGTGCGGCCGGTCCATCTCGGTCGCCATGCGGTGCTCGATGCGGTAGACGAAGGCGAGGACGGCGGCCACGGCGACGAACAGGCGCTCGTCCACTTCCTGCCCTGCGCGCGAGGTGAAGTAGATCGCGCGGGTCAGCTCGGGATATTGCAGGACCGGCAGGCCTTTGTCGCTCCCCAATGTCCGGATCGCGGCGGCAATCTCGTCGGCGCCGCGCGCCATCACCACGGGCGCTGCATCCCGGCCGGGGTTGTAGCGCAGCGCCACGGCGAAATGGGTCGGGTTCGTCAGGATGACGGTGGCTTCCTCCACGGCCTTGCGGACCGAGCCGTTGAGCGTCTCATATTGCTTCCGGCGGATCGCTCCCTTGAGTTCGGGCGAACCTTCCGTTTCCTTGTGCTCCTGCCGCACTTCCTGCTTGGTCATGTTGAGCCGGCGGGATCGCTGCAGGATCTGGGCGGGCACGTCGATGCCGGCCACGATGAACAGCGCGGCCGCGAGCGCCAGCGCCACCATGCTGAAGATGGACCCCAGCTCGCTGCTGGCCGGGCCGATGCCGGTCCTGGCCATGTTCCGGATGGTATCCATCTGCTGCCAGATGAGGATTAGGCCGATCGAGCCGATCAGGACGATCTTGGCCATTGATTTGACGAGTTCGATGAGGCCTTGAAGGCCGAACATGCGCTTGAGGCCGGCGATCGGGCTCATCCGCTCAGGCTTGGGCTGCAGGGCTTTCATCCGGAATCCCAGCGAGCCCAGCAATGCGGGCGAGGCTATGGCGGCGATGACCGTCACGAGCAGAACCGCGCCGAGCGGCAAAGCGATGATGCCGAGCAGATGCGCCGCACGCTGTTCTGGCGCGAAGCCGGCGATGTCCGCGCCGTCGAAGCGGAGCGCATCGGCGAGCATCCGGCGGATGGCCTCGATCAGCAGCGGACCGCCGATCGCCAGCCAGCCCACGCCCGCCATCACCACCAGGGCGGTGGAAAGCTCGCGCGATTGGAGGATGTCGCCCTTCTCGGTCGCATCCGCGAGCCGCTTGGGTGTTGGTTGCTCGGTCTTTTCCCCGCCGCCCGGTGGCTCTTGCGCCATGGCTCAGCCCCCTGCCAGCATCCGGGTGAGATCGAGGCTGGCCGACAGCACCTGGGTGATCGCCTCGCCCATGGCCGGGGCCGCGATGGCGAGGAGGACGAGGCCCGCGAGCAAGGTGGCGGGCAGGCCGACCGCGAAGAGATTGAGCGAAGGCGCGGTGCGCGCAAGCATCCCCATCACAAGCTGGACGAGGATCAGCGTGAAGGTGACGGGCAGCGCGATGATGACGCCCGCCGCGAACATCGTCCCTCCAAAGGCGGCGATGCTGTGAAAGGCGCTTGCTGGCATCAGGTTGCCCGGAGGCAGCGCCTCATAGCTGGCGATGATGTAGCGGATGAGCAGGAGATGGCCGTCCATCGCGAGCAGCAGGAAAGTGGCGATGATCGAGAGGAACCGGCCGACCACCGGCGTCGGCTGCCCGGAGAGCGGATCGACCATGGAGGAAAAGCCCAGACCCATGGCATTGGCGATGGTCTCGCCGGCGATGAAGGCCGCGGAATAGCCGATTTGCAGGGCGAAGCCGAGGCTGAGGCCGGCGATGACCTCGGCGGCGACCAGTGCCACGCCGGCAACGCTCGCCAGCCCCTCCTCCGGCAGCGCGAACGGCGCGCTGTTGAGCGCGGCGATGCCCACGGCGAGACTGAGGATGACGCGCAACTGCACGGGCACGGCTGCCGCGCCGAACAGGGGCGCGGCCAGAAGCGCGGCGCCGGGACGGACCATCGCCAGGAGCCACAGCCAGAGCTGCGCTTCCAGCCCCGCGAAGGCCGGCGCGATCATGCCAGCAGGTCCGGTATGCGATCGAAGATCTCGCGGGTGAAATCGGCGATGAGCAACAGGATCGTGCCGCCGAAGATCGCGAGCGTCACCGCGACGATGATGAGCTTGGGCACGAAGGAGAGCGTCGCCTCGTTGATCGAGGTGGCGGCCTGGATCATGCCGATGATGATGCCGCACAGCAAGGCCGGCAGCAGGATCGGCGCGGTGGCGAGCGCCGCCACCCAGAGCGCCTGCTGGGCGATGCCGACGAAGAAATCCCCGTTCTCCATCTGGGATCAGGTCGCGAAGGAGCTTGCGAGCGAACCCATCGTCAGGGCCCAGCCGTCGACCAGCACGAACAGCAACAGCTTGAAGGGCATGGAGATGATCGTGGGCGAGAGCATCATCATGCCGAGCGCCATCAGCGTAGAGGCGACCACCAGATCGATGATGAGGAACGGCAGGAAGATCATGAACCCGATCTGGAACGCCGTCTTGAGTTCGCTGGTGATGAAGGCGGGCAGCAGGATGGAGAAGGGAATATCGTCCGGCGAATTGAAGGCCGGCGCTTCCGCGAGATTCTGGAACAGGGCGAGGTCGTTCTGCCGGGTCTGTTTGGCCATGAAGCCATGCAGCACCTTGCCCGAGCGGCTGACGGCTTCCTCGACGCTGATCTGCCCTTCGCCATAGGGCGTGTAGGCCGTGGCGGTGATCTCATCGATCGCGGGGCGCATGACGAACAGCGAGAGGAACAGCGCGAGGCCGACCAGCACCTGATTGGGCGGCGTCTGCGCGAGCCCCAGCGCCTGACGCAGCAGCGAAAGCACGATGATGATGCGGGTGAAGCTGGTCATCATGAGGACGAGCGACGGCAGCACCGTCAGCAGGCTCATGAGGATGAGGATCTGGAGCGAGATGGACAGCGGGCGGCCGTCGCCCGAAACGTCATCCAGCGCGCGCGACAGGCCACCGGAGGCCTCCGCCGCGCCTGCCGGCAGTGCGCCGGTGGCAGGCGCCTGCACCTGCGGGGCCGGCGCGGCCTGAGCGAAAGCAGGCTCCGCGCCCAGCAGCGCGGCCAGCATCAGCGCCGGAAGCAGCAGTGCGGCCAGCAGCAAGGGGTGCAGCCTCTTAGCCATGACGCGCATCGCCTTCCGCGATCTTCTCGACCTTGCCGCGCGAGACCGACAGCAGCAGCCGCTTGCCCTCGAACTCGACCACGGCCAGCTTGCCGAGCGTGCCCATGGGCAGCACGTCCACCAGCTTCACCATCCGGTCCCGCTGGCCCACGCCCAGCATCCCCGGCTGATATTTTCGCCAGAGCCAGAGCGCGCCGTAAGCCAGGCCGCCGACCATCGGCAGCAGGATCAGCAGCTTGAGGAAATACCAGGCGAGCGCACTCATGCGCGGCGCTCGAGGCCGGCGAGGCGTGCTTCGGTGGACGCAATCTCGACGATGCGGATGCCATAGCGGCCGTTCACGGTGACAACTTCGCCGCGCGCGACCAGCGTGCCGTTGACCATGATGTCGAGCAGCTCGTCGGCCTGCCGGTCGAGCTGGACCACGCTTCCCTCGCCGAGGTTCATGATGTCGGCCAGACGAAGCTGGGTCGCGCCGACTTCCACGGACATGCGGACGGGAATGTCGGCAAGCAGCTGCATGTTGCGGCCGAGCCCGGTTTCGATGGGCCCGGCGCTGTCCAGCTTGGGTGTTTCGCTCATATCGCTCATCATTCGTCCTCAGGCCAATTTTTCGATCATGAAAGCCGCGCAGCCTTCCTGCTCGCCGACGCTGCCTTGCGCGAAGACGCGCTCGCCGATCAGCAGCGGCAGGTTCCGCGCGATGTGGATGGGGATGACGTCGCCGGGTTTCAGGGACATCAGCTCGATCATCTTGAGATTGGGTCGCGCCAGTACGGTGCGCACCGGGAAGCGGACATCGTCCATCCCGCGGGCGAGGCGGGACTGCCAGACCGGATCGGCAGGCCGCGCTTCTTCGCTGACCTTGGCCGGACCCATGATCTCCAGGCCGCTGAACCCCGCCTTGGGATAGATCAGTTCGATCAGCCGCGACTGGCGATCGCCCATGTCGACCTCGAAGCTCTGCACGACGACTTCCGCCTCGGGGCTCATGACCCGGGCCTGGCTCATGGCGGTCTCGCGGCCGATCAGCACGGCTTCCAGCGGCGCGATTTCCGTCCAGCATTCGACCAGCGCGGTCACGATGCCGTCCGCGAGGCGCGCGGCCAGCCGGTTCTCGGTAGGCGTGAACTCGCGGCGGCCGGGCGCGGCACGATCGCCGCGTCCGCCATAGAAGCGGTCCACGAGCAGCGAAACGAGATTGGCATCCATGCGCAGTGCCACCGGCCCCTTGATCGGATGCAGGCGGTAGAGGGAGAGGCTGGCGAACTCCGGCGCGCTGGCTTCCCACATCATGAACATGGTGTCTTCCAGCGGACGGGCGCTGACCAGCGGCCGGGCGCCGCCATAGGCTTCGATGATTGCGCGCAGCCGGCGGCCCAGCCGGTCGCCAAGTTTCTCCAGTCCGCTGATCGCGGCTACCGGCTCGCTGGTCTGTCGCCCCAGCGCGAAAGGCTGCACGTCATTCATGGTCATTTGTCCCCGTCCGACCCCCGTCGGATACGGTGCTATTGAATAACGAAATTGGTAAAATAAACGTTATCGATGCCGCCGTAGCCCGTTTTTGTTTTGAGATTATCGTTAATCACGGCGAGCAATTTTGCCTGCAACGCTTCCTTGCCCTTCGGGGTTACGAGGTCCATTTCCTGCTCCTGCGCCATCATCATGAGGATGGCGGAGCGGATGGCCAGCTCATGGGTCTGGACGGCCTGGATCACGCGCTGGTCGTAATAGGTCGAGACCGCGATCGAGATCTGGGCGAAGGCGTCGCTGTCCACCAGATTCGACGTGAAGGGCGCTGGAATCTGGAAGTAGGTCGCCTGATAGCCGGCGGGATTGGCCGGGGTCGGCAAGTCCATGCCCTTGCCTTCGCGCGCGGGCGCCGGCTGCTTCTGCGCCTTGGCAACCCATTGGGCGGCGATGTCCTCCGGCTTTTCCCCCGTCAGCACGAGCTGCGGGCGATGAGCATCCTCCTGCGCCCCGGCCGGCTGCTGGATCGATCCTGCCGCGAGGAAACCCGCGGCCGCGCCGCCGCCGCCCAGCAGCAATATGGCGCCAAGCACCACGATCAGCTTCTTCTTGCCGCCGCCCTTTTTCTTACCGGCGGTATCATTCTGCGCTGCATCGCTCATCTAATCTGCTCCTCAGGCAAAGCGCACATGCCCGGCGGCCGTGCCCCGCGCGCTCGAGCGCATGGCGGCCTCGTCGGGCTCAATCGATTGATCTCGGGCGGCGCGGGCGGGCCCGCTGTTCCGCTCGTCCTGGCTGCCACGGCCCTGTGCCGGGCGGTCCCCCTGCTGCTGGTGCTGCGCCTGACCCGCCAGATCGCGCTGGCCCTGACCCTGATCGCGCATGGCGCCTTCGGACGGCGCGTTCGCTTTCTCGACCGTGATCTGCCCCAGATTGATCGTGGAGAGCCGCGCATCGGCATGAAGCGCAGGGCGTCCTTCGCTCAGGCGGCGCGCCGCCTCGTCGGTTTCCGCGAGCAGATGCACGTCGAGGCCCTCCGCTCCGTGAACGAGGTCCACCTGCAACCGGCCGAGATGTGGCGGGCTGAGCGTGAAGCGGCTGTGGCCTTCTCCATTGGCGAGGCTGGCGATTTCCCGCGCCATGCGGTCGATCCATTGTCCGGATACGCCCATGTCGATGACTTGCGATCCGAGCGCCTGAGCCGTGGAGATCCCGGTGGTGCCAGCGGGACCGCGGATGCCGGCGTGGCCAAGTTCGGTCTGGATGACTGGCGGCAACATCTCGACGATGGAGCGGAATGGCGTGGCGCTGCTCTGCATGTCGCCCTCCCCGGCGGCGGCGTTCGTCTGCTCGCTCGTGGCCGGGATGGATTGGGCCGACTGCCCGGCAATTGCCGCCCGTGAGACCGGGGCCGTTCCAATGCCGGTTTCCGTACTCGCATAAGCTGGCGGCGCGGTGCCGGGCGCAGGAGTGGCGAACGTTGCGCTCGTGATGCGGTTTCCGCCGGCCTCGTTCGGGGACGCGCTGCCCTGTGGGAATAGTTGCGAAGGCGCGGCTGCGCGAGGCGTCATGGCGGGCGCTTGAGGCGCTTCCTCCACAGATTGCCCGACACTTGCATCAGTTGCCGGGGTTGCTCGCGCCCTTATGATCTCGTTGCCGCGACTCGGCTGCGGAGCCGCGACCCGGACGGCCGCCTCCGCGTGCGCGGGCGTTGCAGGCGCCACGACGGCAGCGAGGATCGGAGCAGGCTGGGCCTTGTCCGGCTTGTCCTGAGGCGTAATGACCGCCGTGGTCTCGCCCGCCGTCTGGTCGGGAGATTCGACCTCATCGCCCCCCGTATCGCTCGCAAGGGCCTCGCTCTCGGCATCGATGCCCGGCATTATCGCGGGCCCCGGGCCCGTGAGCAGGGGTTCCTCCGGCGCCACGGCGGCTGCGGCAGGCATTTTCACGGCCGGCTGCGCATGGCGGAACAGCGGCTCCGCGTCGTGGCCTGCTGGAGCGTGCTGAGCAGTCGGCGTCGGAATGGCGATGTCGTTCGTTCCGGCCGGGAATGGGGTGCCATTATCGACCACAAGGCGCAGGCCGCTCGGCGCGCCGCCTGCGGAGCGCTCGCTCCCAGTCTGGGCGGCCAGGCGGACCAGAGCAGCAAATTCGCCGCCGGTCGCGATGCCCTGGCCGCCGGACTGCTGGCCTTCCAGCGGGCTTTTGCCGGTAATTCTTTGCACCAGCGTCGCCAGGTCTATCATTCTTCCGTTCCCTTGCTCTGCATCCGCCGGTATCTCGGCAACGCCCCCAGCCGAGCCTCGCGCTGCGCTTCGCGAGCGGCCTTGGCCTTGTCCTTCAGTCGTTCGGCGATTTCGCGCTCGCGGTCTGCGACGATGCGGTCGGCATTGCGCTCGTCGACTTTGCGCCGGGCATCATAAAGCGCACCGTCGAGTTGCCGTCCCGCGCGCTCCAGGCGACCGGCCAACTCCCGCTTGGAAGCGAGAAGTCCCCCGAACGTCGCACCGCCATCGCCGTAAAGCGCTTCCCGCACTTCCGCGAGGCGGCGGGCATTGCTCGCGATCTGGCTGGCCTCGTCTCGCGCCTGCGTCAGGGCGACGACCGTCTGGCTGTGCTGCACATCGCGCACGCGCAGCAGCCGCTTGCGGGATGCAATCAGCCGGTTCATGCGCCGAACTCCGCGACCAGCGCGGCAATGCTGGTATCCGCGTCGATGATCGATTTGCTGCTCTGGCGCAGGAAGTCGAGCAATTGCCGCCGCCGCTCGACGGCCTCGTCGATGGTCGGATCGTTGCCGGGGCGATAGGCGCCCATCAGGATGAGATCGCGATTCTCTTCATAAGCGGCCCAGAGCCGCCGATAATTGGCGGCGGCGCGCAGATGGTCCTCATCCACGATGTCGGCCATCACGCGCGAGAGGGAGCGGCCGATGTCGATCGCGGGGAAAATGCTCTGCTCGGAGAGCTGCCGGGAGAGCACGATATGCCCGTCCACGATGGCGCGCGCGGTATCCACGATGGGGTCGTCAGTATCGTCGCCATCGGCCAGCACTGTGTAGATCGCGGTGATCGAACCCCCGGAGCGACTGTCCACGCCGGCCCGTTCCACCAGGCGCGGAATGAGTGAGAGCGCAGAGGGGGGATAACCCTTCATCGCCGGCGGCTCGCCGAGCGAGAGGCCGATCTCGCGCTGGGCATGGGCGCAGCGGGTGAGGCTGTCGATGAGCAGCAGCACCTGCTTGCCGCGTGCCCGGAAATATTCCGCGATGGCGGTCGCGCGCGCCGCCGCCCGCAGGCGCAGCACCGGCGGATGATCGGCTGGCACGGCGACGACGACGCTCCGGTTCATCAGCGCCCCGCCGATCTTGGTCTCAAGGAAATCGCTGACCTCACGGCCGCGTTCGCCGATCAGCCCGGTCACGATGACATCCGCTTCCGCGCCCGCGATCATCTGCCCCATCAGAACGGATTTGCCGACGCCCGAGCCCGCCATGATGGCGATGCGCTGGCCGCGTCCGGCGGTGAGCAGGGCATTGACCGAGCGCACGCCGAGATCGAAGCGCTCCAGCACGCGGCCCCGGTCGAGCACATTGCCGCGCACGCCGCCCAGTGGCCATTGCCCATTGGCCAGCACGGGCCCCTTGCGGTCCAGCGGCTGGCCCATGGCGTCGATGACGCGGCCGATCAGGCCCTCGCCGACCTGCACCATGTTGGCGGCGCTGTCGGGCTCGACACGCGCGCCGTTTTCCAGTGGCGCATCCTGATCCAGCGGCACCAGCACCGCGCGGCTGGCGCGAAAGCCCACCACTTCGGCGCGGACGGACTGACCATCGGCGGCCCGGATGCGGGCGCCCGCGCCGATGGGACGCGAGAATCCGGTCGCTTCCAGCATGCCGCCGTCATGGCCGACGAGCCGCCCTACATGGCGCGGCGCCTGATTGGCGATCTGCATATGGTCGAGCAATCGTTCCGCTCGGGAAAGCTCCGCCTGGATCACAGCCGTCCCTCCATGTCGTCCATCAGCGCTTTCAGCCGCGCGAGGCGCACGTCCGGCCCATCTTCGACCCAGCCCTCGGCAGTCGCGAGGCGCACGGAACCGCGCGGAAGAGCGGGATTGCCGACCAGCGCGATGCGGAGTGTCTCGGCTTCGAGCAGCGGTAGATCGTCCGGATTGACTTCCAGTCGCGCCTTGCTCTCATCGCCGTCGATGCAGGCGGCCACCGCTTCGCAACGGTCCCTGAGCACATCCGCGTCGATCGGCACCTCCCCGATGATCTGGCCCACCAGCCGGATGACGGCCTGCGAGAGCAGTGTGGCGAACGTGCCTTCGTCCACCTTCGCCAAAGCCTCGATCGCGGCGGCCAATTCGAGGCGCGCACTGTTGTCGCGCTCGAATGTTTCGCGGGTGATTCGCTCGCCTTCCTGAAAGCCCTGGACGAAGGCATCTCGCGCCGCTTCCTCGATGGGGTCCACCAGCGGTTCCAGGCTCGGGGGGGTGTCATATTCCCCCGCGGCCTGAGCGGATTGGCCTGGAAAGGTGGCATTCCAGGCCCGGTTGTCCTGTTCTTCGGCATAGAGTGTGCGGAAGCCGTTGCCATTGCGGCCTACGCTGCCGAATGCGCCCCAGCCGCTGACCGGCGTGGCCGCGTCGATCGCATCGCTTGTCCAGACCTTAGACATAGTCGTCACCCCGGCCGCCGAGCATGATGGTCCCTTCGTCACCCATGCGACGTGCTTCGGCGATGATGGCCTTCTGGGCTTCCATCACTTCAGCGAGGCGCAGGGGGCCGCGTTCTTCCATCTCGTCCTGGATGGCCTGAGCGGCGCGCTGCGACATGCAGCCGAGTATCTTGTTGCGCAGCGTATCGCTCGCGCCCTTGAGCGCGACGACGAGCACGGCGTTGTCCGCTGCCCGCATCAGCGTGCCCAGATCCTTGTCGGAGAGATCGAGCAGGTTCTCGAAGATGAACATTTCGTCCTCGATCGATTGGGCGATGTTGCGGTCGCGCTTGTTCAGCGCCTTGATGATACGCTGCTCATGATCCTTGCGGATGTTGTTCATGATGGCCGCGGCCTCGCTGGTCCCGCCGCGCTTGGTCGTCGTGCTGCTGGCGCGGCCGGATACCGGCCGCGACGCGATGAGCTGCTCTAGCTCGTCGAGCGCTTCGGCGCTCACCGGCCCTAGCGTAGCGACCCGGTAGACGAGATCGTCCTGAACCTCGGCAGGCAGCAATTGCAGCGTGGCGGCCGCGATCGGCGCTTCCAGATGCGCCAGCACGATCGCCATGATCTGCGGATGCTCCTGATCGATGATCGACGCGATCTCGGCCGGCTCCATCCATTTGAGCATGGCAAGCTTGGTGGAGCGGGTGGGCGGCGTGATCCGCGCCAGCATGTTGTCGGCGCGCTCTGGGCCAAGCGCCTTGTGCATCGCCCCGCGAATATGCTGGGTCGCGCCATAGCCGATGGTGGTGCGGCCCTTGGCCTTGGCCACGAACTGGTCGAGCGCGGCATTGACTTCGTCGACCTCGACATCGGCCACGTCATACATGGCATAGCCGAGCTGGCGCACTTCCTCCGGCTCCAGGCGGGAGAGGATCTGGGCGGCCTCGTCCTCCTCGAACAGCATGAGGAGCACGGCGGCGGCGGCGCTGCCGGGCAGCACGCGAATGAGTGCGGCTTCAGGCATCGGCCTTGGCTCCATCCTTGAGCAGATCGCGCACCACCAGAGCAGCCCGGTCCGGGTCCTGCTTGACGAAGTTGCGGATCAGCGTGGCGCGGTCGCTATAGTCATGGGATGCGCTGATCATGTCGAGAGTCACCGGTTTTTCGGGGTCGTGCACGGCGGTCCGGCCGAGTTCGGTCTGGATTTCCGTGCCGAGCTGATGGTTGCGTTCCTCGTCGGCTGGCGCGGGCGCCATCGGCGTGGCGGTCCAGCGCTTCAGCAGGGGCCGGCCGATGCCGATAAGGAGCACGAGGGCCACCAGCAGCGCGGACACATTGCGCGCCAGCACGGCCACCCAGCCGGCTTCATACCAGGGCGTGGCCTCGGCAGCGGCCTCCCCGGCCGGCGATGCGAATGTGCGCGAGGAGATCGCAACCACGTCGCCGCGGGTCTGGTCGAAGCCGACCGCGCCCTTCACGAGCGCTTCCAGTGCGGCGATCTCCTGCGGCGTGCGCGGCTTGCCGTCCGCGCCGTCGTCCAGCGCCACGGCGATGGAGAGGCGCTGCACGGTGCCGACCGCATCGCGCGTGACGGAGACTTCACGGCCCAGCTCGAAGCTGCGATTGAAGGTCTCCGCCGTCTTGAAGGGTGGCATGCCGGGAGCGGCAGGCGTTTCGATCGCGCCGGCCTGGGCAAGCGTAGGCGGCGGCGCGGCGGGATCGGCGGGGTTCACGGGCGGATTGGGCTGCAAGGCGCCCGGAATGCCGCCCGGCGCGTTGCCGGCGCCTTGTGTGTCGGTGTTCCAGCTTCCGGTTTCGGCGCGCAGTCGAGCCTCGTCCTGCGGATAGGTCTCGCGCGTCGCCTGCCGTTCGGCGAAGTTCACTTCGGCATGCACTTCCGTCGAGAATTTGCCGGTGCCGAGGATGGGCGTGAGCAGGGCCGTGACGGCTTCGCGATAGCGGTCCTCGATGCGGGCCTGGATCTGGATCTGGCGATCGGTATCTGCGCCTGCGCCGGTCGTATTGCTGAGCAGGCGCCCGTTCTGGTCCACGACCGAGACGGCCTCCGGCGTCATGTCCGCCACTGACGATGCGACCAGATGGACGATGGCCTCGACCTGCCCCTCGGAAAGCGAGCGTCCGTTCGCCAGTTGCAGCATGACCGATGCCGTCGGGCGCGAGCGCTCCCGCAGGAAGATGCTGGGCGGCTCCACAGCGAGGTGAACCCGCGCTGTCGTCACTGCATCGATGGCCTCGATGGTCCGGGCGAGGTCCATCTCGCGGGCGGAGCGCAGCTTCTCGCCTTCCACGGCCCGGCTCGCGCCCATCGGCATGGAATCGATCAGCGTGTCGCCGCTGGGCGCGCTGCGGGGCAGTCCTTCGGCCGCAAGCTTCATCTTGGCATTGAAATAGTCGCCCTCGGCAACCGTGATCGCACCGCTATTCTGGTCGAAGCTGTAGGGGATATTGCTCTTGCCGAGCGCTTCGGCCACGGCGGCCTGGTCGGCATCGGGCAAGCCCCGGAAAAGGTCGCGCTGCGCCGGCTCGCGCAGGGCCAACCAAGCGAGGGCGGCAAGGGCGATGACGCCGATCAGGCCGATCATGGGCAGGCTGCGCTGCACGGCCGGTTGCTGGAGCAGGCCGGCGAAGCGCAGCTTCAGGCCTGACGTGCCGCCTCCGAAGGCGCCGCCGGGGAGAGCTGGCAGACCGGACTGCATGGCTGCCTGGCCGCCGCTGCTGGGGGTGATGTTCGCATCGCTCATCTGGGTTTATACCGGCATGCTCATGATGTCCTTGTAGGCGGACAGCAGTTTGTTGCGGACTTGCAGGGTGGTTTCGAAGCCGACGGACGCCTGCTGACGGGTCAGCATGACGGCGGCGATATCGGTGGTCTCGCCACGCTCGAAGGCGGCGGAAGCCGCGCTGGAATTGGCCTGAAGCGAGTTGACGCCCTGGATGGCGCTGCGCATCGCCTCGGCGAAGTCCGCGCCTCCGGCAGCGGCGGGAGCCGCGTCGCCGACAGCGGCGCTCTTGGCGACGTCCTGTATGGCGGAATTGCGCTGGAGGATGCTCTGGCGAAGGGCCAGCACGCTATCGACGGAAAGTCCTGACATGTCGTTGGGTCCTTCCGTCAGCTCGCCATCGCCAGGTCACGCATTTCGGCGAGACGGTAGCGGAGCGTGCGCTCGGAGATGCCGAGGATGCGGGCCGCGCGGGCGCGATGGCCGCCGGTGTCGCGTAAGGCCGCGCGGATGGCGTCCATGGCCGATGCGCGGGCGATGTCCTGAAGGCGCGGCGACATGGCGACCGGCGGGCTAGCCACGCGGGCCGTTCCTCCGGCGATGTTCAGGTCCGCCACGTCGATCCGCTCGCTCTCGCGCAGCACGATCGCGCGCTGGAGCACATTGCCCAACTCGCGCGCGTTGCCGGGCCAGGACTGTGCGGCAAGATGCGCCATGGCCCCCGGCGTCGGCCATGCGAAGTCTTGCTGGGAAGCGCGATTGCCGCTTCCGCTCTGGTGACGCAGCAGAAAGGCGGCGGTGATCGCGGCGATGTCGCCGGGGCGCGCGGTCAGCGTGCTCAGGTGGAGCGGCATCACGTTGAGGCGCCAGTAGAGATCCGCGCGGAACCGTCCGGCCTCGGCCTCGGCGGCCAGGTCGCGGTTGCAGGCTGCGATCACGCGCACGTCGACAGGCACCGGATGGGTGGCGCCCACGGGCAGCACTTCGCCTTCCTGCAACGCCCGCAACAGCTTGGCCTGAAGCGCCAGCGGCAGTTCTGCGATCTCGTCGAGGAAAAGCGTGCCGCCATTCGCGGCGAGGAAGAGGCCGTCGGACGAAGCGCCCGCGCCGGTGAAGCTGCCCTTCTTGTGTCCGAAGAGCATGGCTTCCATCATGGTCTCGGGCAGGGCGGCGCAATTGACGGCGATGAAATCCTTGTCCGCGCGCGGGCTCATGTCGTGCAGGAAGCGCGCGATGCCTTCCTTGCCGGTCCCGGTTTCCCCCTGAACGAGTACGGTGGCGTCGCTGGCGGCGATGCGCTGGGCGAGGCGCATGAGCATGGCGCTGGTCTCGTCCCCCACCGCCGGCATGCGCGCCGGGCGCAGCAATTCCGCGATGAGGGCGAAGGCCAGCGCCTTGTCCTGAGGGCCGAAGGCGATTCGAGCCGGAAAGCCGTTGGCGGCAGGCATCAGCCTGGGCGCGCCCTCGCGCCATTCAATCAGCAGATCCCGGTAAGTGGCATGTGCGATTTCTTCGGCGAGGAGAATGCGCTGCGCGCTCTTTCCTCGCGGGGTGTCGGCCGCCACGTGGCGTACGGCATAGCAAGCGATATCCAGCCACGCACTCAGGTCCGGCAGAAGCCGGTGCACGCGCTGGCTCATGTCGACAGGCAACATGTGTCAGTCCCCCCGATTTCCGGTCCTAAGGCTCCCCCGAGCCGGACCCCCCTCTCGATGTCATTCACTTTCGGTAAAAATGCTTATCATCCGGTTAATCATGGCGGTCTCTTGCCGAAGAGCGGCAAATTCCTGCCGTTACGGCCACGACAGCCAGCGGCTTCCTGGATCGGGAGAAAATCAAGGATTTCCTTCGGTTTCTGGCGTTACGCGCATCGAAAACCCCGATGAAACCGGCCGGGGGCAATGGTCTGCGAAAAGAAAAATCTGACTCACATTTAACCCGTGCCACCAACATCCGTTCTGTGGCTTCGAGGCCGCAAACCCCGGGAGGGCAGCGACCCCAAGAAGCGGGAAAGGAAATTCACATGACTGTTATCGCGTCCAACACGTCCGCCATTCGCGCCCAGAACGCCTCGGCCGCGGCCAATAAGGGTCTGGCGCAGGCGATGGAGCGTCTCTCGACCGGCAAGCGGATCAATACTGCGAAGGACGATGCCGCCGGCCTCGCCATCGCCACCAAGATGACCGCCGAAATTCGGGGTCTCGCCGCCGCGCGCCGCAATGCCAATGACGGCGTTTCCATGACGCAGACCGCGGAAGGCGCGCTCGGCGACATCTCGAACATGCTGGTGCGTATGAAGGAACTGGCCGTCCAGTCCGCGAACGGCACCAACGATACCGCCGCGCGCGACAATCTGCAGTCGGAAGTCACGGCGCTGCTGGCTCAAGTCGCCAAGGTTGCCGAGCAGAAGTTCAACGGCGTCGATCTGTTCGGCACGACCACGAACATCCAGGTCGGCGTCGGTTCGACCGACACGGTCGCGATCAATACGACGACGGTAGACACGGCGCTCGGCGCGCTCGCCACCGCCGCGCCCAACATCGGCGACGCCGGTGCCGGCATCACAGCGGCAATGACCGCACTGGACACGGCGATCAGCGCGGTTGCGACCGGCCGCGCCAATCTCGGTGCGGTGCAGAGCCGCCTCGAATCGGCTTCCAGCAACCTGACCTCGACGATCACCAATCTGAGCGACGCCCGTTCGCGGATCGAAGATGCGGACTTCTCCGAGGAATCGACGGCTCTGGCCAAGAACCAGATCCTGTCGCAGGCCTCCACCGCAATGCTCGCGCAGGCCAACCAGAGCCAGCAGGGCGTGCTGAGCCTGCTCCGCTAAGCGGTTCCAGGCCTACAGATCGGGCGGCGACGGTTCTGGTCCACCGTTGCCGTGCCGTTGACCCCCGGCACATGAGAGTCCCCAATCGTGCCGGGGGTCAGCACTTTCGAGAGGGCCAACAATGGAAAATCCTCGCTCCCCCGGGCGGGGATTTTTTGCTTGAAGGCCTGCAAGGCGGCGGAATCTCCAGCATATTGCAGCGCTGACCTCATGCGCCACCGGGACTGGTGCCGCCGCCGCGATCCTGTTGATTTGTCGCCCGCAAACTTTTATTCGCGCCGGCAGCGGGCCGGGCCCCTCTGGCGATCACCTGATGGTCGTGATGTCGGACCGCATCGGGTGTGCTCGATGCTGGTCATGCATGATTATATTTTCTGGCCCGGACCGGCGGAACACACTCGTTTGGACACAGACAAACGAGGTTCGACTATGTTTGAGAATGAACCCGCATGGGGCTCTCCGCGTTGCTCGCGTGGGAATAGAAAGTTTCCGTTGCAGATCAGCGCGGCGTGCGCCCAATCGCGAAAGGTCAATTGCATATGATGGAAGGTCTTGCCGCCCTCGGTAGCGAGCCCGGTGCCTGGATCGCCCTGGCCACGCTCGTGGTCATGGAAGTGGTGCTGGGCATCGACAATCTCATCTTCATTTCCGTGCTCAGCAACAAGCTGCCCGAGCATCAGCGGGTGCGCGCGCGCCGCATCGGCATCTCCCTTGCGTTGATCATGCGGCTTATGCTGCTCGCGTCCATCGCGTGGATCGTGCAATTGACGAGGCCGATTTTCGAGGCGTTCGGCCATCCCTTTTCCTGGCGGGACATCATCCTGATCGCCGGTGGTCTCTTCCTGGTCTGGAAGGCGACGAAGGAAATCCACCACAGTATCGATCCCCAGGTGCACAAGAAGGACATGTTCACGGCCGGCGCCGCCGCTGTGGGGTTCAGTTCCGCGATCGGGCAGATCATCCTGCTCGATCTGGTGTTCTCGATCGACAGCATCATCACGGCCGTCGGCATGACGGACAATATCGCCATCATGGTGATCGCGGTCGTCATCGCCGTGGCCACGATGCTGTTCGCGGCGACTCCGCTGGCCAACTTCATCGAGCGCAATCCCACCGTGGTCATGCTGGCACTGAGCTTCCTCATGCTGATCGGCACGACCCTGATTGCCGAAGGGTTCGGCGCGCATGTGCCCAAGGGCTATGTGTATGCCGCCATGGCCTTCTCGGCATTCGTCGAAGCGCTCAACATTATGGCCCGCCGGCGTAATGCGGCAAAGGAAATGACGGGAGGCGCCGAAGCCTGAATGCGCAACGGCCGCTGGCGTCCTGGGCGCCACGGCCGTGCTTTTATGCTTCTCGCCCTTGCTCCGGTGCGCCACCTGTCTTGCGGACAGGAGCGGTGCACCGGACGAGGGATGTCAGTTCCGGTTGCTCGTTCTTTTCTGGATGGATGACGCGATTTCGGTGTCGTCTTCGGTCACGAGCGAACCCGTGTCGACCACACGGCCGCCGGCATGGCTCCATTCCTGCGGCGTCATGCAGATGCGGCGAGGAACGCGGGTGCCGGTCGTGACGTCCTTGACGCAGTAAAGCGTCATGCCGTTTTTTTGGATGACCTTGGCCTTGATCTGCTTATCCGCGGACGGGGCCGCGAGAGCCGGGGCGGCGATGGTCATCAACCCGGCGGCAGCCACGGCGGCGATGATTCTGGTCGTGCTGAACATGGCTTATCTCCTCACTCAAATCCTGGAACAGGCGACAATTGCCTGTTTCCGGTCCCACTGCATCAAGCGTGCCACTCGGCTAAGTCCTTGAAGTTGCGTGCCTCGATCTTAAGAGGTTGAGGGAGGTGCCTGATCGGGTGCGATCTGTTGGTCGAGATCGCCAGATTTTGGCATTTTCACCATTTCGATTCTCAAACTTACAGACTCTGCTTGACTCACCCCCGGTGCGTTAGAACATAACAAGAACATGAGTAATGCGATTCGTCATCCGGAAATGAAGGGAGTCCTGGCCGGACTCTCCGGGGGGGATGAGCTTCGGCGGCATTCGCTTGGCGTGCAGGCGATCGATCATGTGCTGGGCGGCGGACTGGCGGCGGGCAGGCTGCATGAGATGTTCGCCGATGAGGCGCAGGATGAGGCCTCGGCCATGAGTTTTGCGGTGATGTTGGCGCTTCTCGTTTCGTCCCGAGAGGGAAGCCAGCCGGCCTTGCTGTGGCTGCGCGAGGAAACGGCGCAGCGCAGGGGCGGGCTCTATGGTCCGGGCCTGGCCGATCTCGGCCTCGATCCGGCGCGGCTGGTGCTTGGCGTGCTGCCGGATGTGAAATCCCTGCTGCGCGCGGGGCTGGATGCGGTGCGCTGCGCCGCCCTGGACGCCGTGATCCTCGAATTGAGCGGCAATCCGCCGCTGCTCGACCTCACCGCGAGCCGACGCCTGATGCTGGCCGCCGAGCGATCGGGCGTGACGCCGCTGTTGCTGCGGATGGGCGCAGCGCAGGCGAGAGCCAGCGCCGCGCAGACTCGCTGGCAAGTGGCAAGCGCATCGTCCGTACCGCTGGAAGCGGATGCGCCGGGGCAGCCGGTGCTGCGCCTTTCCCTCCTGCGCCAGCGTGGCGGCGCGGCGGGATTCAACTGGACTGTGGAGTGGAACCGTGATGCAGGCTGTTTCAGGCCGGCGGCGCTTCCTCGCGCTCGTGTTCCCCTTTCTGGCGGCGGACCTGTTCCGCTTGTCGGGGAAAGCGACAGCGCAGGCGCCGGCTGGCGTATCGCCGTCTGACGCCCCGCTTGCCTTCATCGTCAGGCAACGCGGCGCTTTCCGCCTGCATGCGTTGGACGAGGAAGCGCTGGCGCTTGGGCTGGAGCCGGGCATGGCCCTGGCCGATGCGCGCGCGCGCCTGCCGCAATTGCAGGCCGTGCCGCATGATCCGGATGCGGAGCAGCACTGGCTGGAGCGGCTGGCGGACCTTGCGGACCGTTTCACGCCGATGGTGATGACCGATCCGCCAGATGGGCTGGTGCTGGATATCACGGGCTGCACGCACCTCTTTGGCGGCGAACGCGCGCTGGCTCGCGATGCCATGCGGCTGATGCACACGCAGGGCATGCGCGTGCGCGCCGCGCGGACCACGACGCCGGAAGCGGCGCTGGCCCTCGCGCGGCTGGGTGAGGCCGGCAGAACGCCATCAGTCGATACGGAAGAGGCCGCGATCCGCCGCCTGCCGCTGCTGGCCTTGCGGGCCGGGAACGATGCGCTGGCGGCCATGCGCCGCGCGGGTTTTGCCTGCATCGGTGATCTGGCCGATCTGCCTCGCGCGCCATTGGTCGCGCGCTTCGGTTCGGAGTCGGTCACGATGCTGGACCGGCTGCTGGGTCGGGCGGACAGCCGCATCACGCCGCGCCGCCTGCCCGCGCCGATTCGCGCCGAGCGCCGCTTTGCCGAACCGATTGCGCGGGTGGACAGCATCGTGGCCGTGATCGGCGAGTTGCTGGCCGAAGCGTGCGCCCGGCTTGCCGAGCGGCATCAGGGCGGCCGTCGCTTCGCCGTGCGGCTCTATCGCAGCGATGGCGCCATGCGCGATCTTGCGGTGGAGACGGGCCAGCCTCTGCGTGCGCCGGAACCGGTCGTCCGCCTGTTCGCCGAGCGGATCGAATCGCTTGCCGATCCCATTGATCCCGGCTTCGGTTTCGATATCGTCCGGCTCGCCGTGCCGGTGGTGGAAGCGCTGGACATGGCGCAGGACGCCTTGGACGGCGGGCAAGCTCGTTCGGACGATCTGGCCGCTCTGCTGGATCGCCTCGCGGTGCGGATGGGTGCGCAGCGGTTCCGGCGCCTTGTCCCGCAGGATACGCATATGCCCGAGCGGGCGATGCGGCTGGTCCCGGTCGCTGCCAAGCCGCGCGCGATGGCAGGCTGGGATGCAACACCTGCTGGCGAGCCCCCCTTGCGGCCACTGGTGCTGCTCGACCCGCCCGAGCGCATCAGCGTGATCGCGCAAGTGCCGGACGGGCCGCCGCGCCATTTCCAGTGGCGGGGAAGCGTGCATCGCATCGTTCGGCAGGAAGGGCCGAAACGGATCGCCCCGGAATGGTGGCGCCGCGCGGAGGGGCATGACGCCGATCCCGGTCTCACGCGCGATTATTACCGCGTGGAGGATATGGCGGGTTGCCGCTTCTGGCTGTTCCGCCGCGGCCTCTACGAGCGCGAGACCGATGCCCCGCATTGGTATGTCCACGGGCTGTTCGCCTGATGGCCGACGCCGTGCCAACCGAGACGGAAGCGCCGCCTTTCTATGCCGAACTGGCCTGCACGAGCGCCTACAGCTTCCTGCATGGCGCATCGGCGCCGGGCGATCTGGTGGTGCAGGCGGTGGCGCTGGGGCATGGCGGCATCGGCATCGCGGATCGCAATACCGTCTCCGGCGTGGTGCGAGCCAAGATCGCGCTTGATGAATTGCGCGAGAAAGGTGTGCCGGTGCCGGAAGGCTTCCGCCTCGTCTGCGGCGCCCGCCTCGTCTTTGCGGACGGTACGAGCGACATCCTCGCCTATCCCGCCACCCGCCATGGCTGGGGCCGGCTGACCCGCCTGCTCACCACCGGCAATCTGCGCGCGGAGAAAGGCGATTGCCAGCTTCGGCTGGATGATTTGCTGGAACATCTGGACGATCTCCTGCTGATTGCCCTGCCGGGCGCGACAGCGACCTTGCTGCGCCGTCTGGCCGAGGCGGCGCCGGGGCGGGTCTGGCTCGGCGCGGTGATGACGCGCGCCGGCCGCGATGCGCGCATGCTCATCCGGGCGCAAACTCTGGCCGCGCAGGCGCAGGTGCCGCTCATCGCGCTCAACGATGTGCTCTATGCCACGCCCGAGGATCGTCCCTTGCAGGATGTGATGAGCGCCATCCGCCTGCATACCACCGTGCAGGAAGCGGGCCGCGCGCTCGCCGCCAATGCCGAGCGGCACCTCAAGTCGGCCACGGAAATGCAGCGCCTGTTCGCGCCTTGCCCGGACGCGATCGTGCAGGTGGAGCGCTTCTTCTCGCGCATCGCGTTCCAGCTCGAAGATCTGCGCTACGAATATCCGCACGAGCCCGTGCCTTATGGGTGGGACGCGCAGGACTGGCTGGAGGCGCTGGTCATAGAGGCCGCGCACAAGCGCTATGGTGAGATTCCCGACAAGGTCCAGCAACTCATCCGCAAGGAGCTGAACCTCATCCGGGAGGAGAATTACGCCCATTATTTCCTGACCGTGCATGACATCGTGCGCTATGCGCGGGGTCTGGATCCGCCGATCCTCTGTCAGGGACGCGGGAGCGCGGCCAATTCGGTCGTCTGCTTCCTGCTCGGCGTCACCTCCATCGATCCGATGCATCACGACCTGCTGTTCTCCCGCTTCCTTTCGAAGGAGCGCAAGGAGCCGCCGGACATCGACGTCGATTTCGAGCATGAGCGGCGCGAGGAGGTCATCCAGTATATGTACCGGCGCTACGGGCGCGAGCGGGCGGGAATCGCAGCCACGGTCATCCATTACCGCGCCCGCAGCGCGGTGCGTGAAGTCGGCAAGGCGCTGGGCCTCTCGGAGGATATCACCGCACGCATGGCGAGCACCGTCTGGGGCAGCTATGCCTCCACCTATGAGCGCAAGCGGGTGACGGAGAGCGGCTTCGATCCGGACAATCCGGAAATCGCGCGGCTCAACCATTTCGTGCAGCGTATCCTCAACCTGCCGCGCCATCTCTCGCAGCATGTCGGCGGCTTCGTCCTCACCCAGGGCCGGCTCGACGAGCTGGTGCCCATCCACCATGCCGCCATGAAGGACCGCACCTTCATCGAATGGGACAAGGACGATATCGACGCGCTCCGCCTCATGAAGGTGGATGTGCTGGCGCTCGGCATGCTCACCTGCATCGCCAAGAGCTTCGATCTGATGCGGCAGCATGATCTGGGCGATCATACGCTGGAGCTGGACATCGATGCCAATGATCGGGACGTCTACGAGATGCTGCAAAAGGGCGACAGCATCGGCGTCTTCCAGGTCGAGAGCCGCGCGCAAATCAACATGCTGCCCCGGCTGCGACCCAGGGAATTCTATGATCTGGTCGTGCAGGTGGCGATCGTCCGCCCCGGCCCGATCGAGGGCGACATGGTGCATCCCTATCTGCGCCGGCGCTGCGGGGAAGAAGCGGTGGATTTTCCCAAGCCCGCGCCGCCTCACGATCCCAACGAACTCAGGCAAGTCCTCGGCAAGACCTATGGCGTGCCGCTCTTCCAGGAGCAGGCCATGCAGTTGGCCATCACGGCGGCGGCGTTCACGGACGAGGAGGCGAACGGCCTCAGGCGCGCCATGGCGACCTTCCGCAACCTCGGCACCATCAATCGCTACAAGGACAAGATGATCGGCGGCATGGTCGCGCGCGGCTATGAGCAGGACTTTGCCGAGCGCTGCTATCGGCAGATCGAGGGCTTCGGCTCCTATGGCTTCCCGGAGAGCCATGCCCAGAGCTTCGCGCGGCTGGTCTATGTCTCGGCATGGTTGAAATGCCATCATCCGGCGGTGTTCGCCTGCGCGCTGTTGAACAGCCAGCCCATGGGCTTCTATGCCCCGGCCCAGCTTGTGCGCGATGCTGTGGAACATGGCGTGGACGCGCGCGCCATCGATGTGAATGCCAGCGATTGGGATAATGGGCTGGAGCGAGAGGGGAGCGGATCGTCGCCCCTCGCCCTGCGTCTCGGTTTCCGCCAGATCGGCGGGTTCAAGGATGTATGGGGAGAAGCCATCATGGTCGCGCGCGCCTTGGGTGGGCCGTTCCTCTCCGTCGAGGATCTCGCCCGTCGCGCCGGGCTCCCCTCACGCGCACTGCATTTGCTGGCCGATGCCGACGCCATGCGCTCGCTCGGCAAGACCCGCCGCGATGCGCTGTGGGAAGCGCGCCGCACGCCGACCGACGAATTACCGCTCTTCGCCGCTGCCCGCGCGCGCGAACTGGCCGATGAACCTGCCATCGCCCTGCGACCCATGACGCTGGGCGAGCAGGTCTCGGCCGATTACCAGACGCACCGCCTCTCGCTGAAGGCGCACCCGATGGCATTGCTGCGTCCGCATTTCGCCGCCGAGGGCGTCACGTCCTGCACGGACCTGCGCGGCGTCAAGGCGGGCGCGCGGGTGCGGGTTGGCGGTGTGGTGCTGGTGCGCCAGCGCCCCGGCAAGGGCAATGCCATCTTCATTACGCTGGAGGATGAGGACGCCATTGTGAACGTCATGCTCTGGGCCCGCCGTTTCGAGCGCTATCGCCGTGAAGTGATGGCCGCCCGTCTCATGATCGTGGAGGGCGAAATGCAGCGCAGTCGCGAGGGCGTGGTCCATGTGATGGCCAGCCGGGTGATCGACCGCACGGACCTGCTCGCCCATCTCTCGCAAACGCATGTGCCCCGACCCATGCTGTCCCGTGCGGACGTATTCCAGCATCCGCAGCAGTCCCGCCGGGCGGCGACAGCACGTGCCTCCTCACATCCGCGCAATGCCCGGCTGCTGCCGCCTTCGCGCGATTTCCATTGAGCGTTGCGGGTGAGGCAGCATCATCCCCCCTTCCGATAACGCTCAAACTCTGCCCACCACAGATGGGGACGAATTTATCTACGCAGCCCAAGCCGGCGCGCGCCCTTGCACCGAGCAGACAATTTACGAAATGGGAGAGGTGATTGTCCCGCCCAGCAAGGATCGAAAGCTGGCCGTCTCCGTGACCCCGCGTTATCAAGCCCTGTCTTTAGAACATGGTGGGCGAGGAGAGGGATGAACATGAATTGCACAGGGCGTGAGCGCTGATGGTATGGCCCCACAGCTTCCCTGATCTGCGTGAGGCCGCGCGCCGCCGCTTGCCGGGCTTTCTTTTCAATTATGTCGATGGCGGCAGCTTCGCCGAGATCGCGCTTGCGCGGAACAGCGCCGCCGTCTCCGCCGTGACGCTGCGCCAGAAAGTGCTCAACGACGTCTCCAACGCCGATCTCTCGACTACAATTTTCGGCGAGAAGTTGGCCATGCCGATCATGCTCGCGCCGATCGGCATGGGCGGTATTCTCGCGCGGCGCGGAGAGATTCAGGCTCTTCGGGCGGCCGATGCCAATGGCGTGCCGATGGTGCTCTCGACCGTCACGCTGTGCTCAGCGCAGGAAGTTGCCGCGACGACCGGCCTGCCGTTCTGGTTCCAGCTCTACATGGCGAAGGATCGCGGCTTCGTCGTGGACCTGCTGGCGCAGATCAAGGCGCTGGGTTGCCGGCAGCTGTTCATGACCGTTGATCTGCCGACGCCGGGACCGCGCTGGCGCGACCAGCGCTCGGGTCTTTCGGGGCCGCCGGGCTTTGCTGGGCAATGGCGCCGCTGGACGGAAATCCTCACCCATCCCGGCTGGGCGTGGGATGTGGGCGTGCGGGGGCGGCCACATACGCTCGGCAATCTGGTGCCGCTCATGCAGGGCAATCTCAAGCTTAATGACTTCCTCAAATGGAGCGGCCAGAATTTCGATCCTTCGGTGACATGGAAGGACCTCGCCTTCATTCGCGATCATTGGGACGGCACGTTGGTGCTCAAGGGCATCATGGACCCGGACGATGCCCGCAAGGTGGCCGACCTCGGTGCCGATGGCCTCGTCGTCTCGAATCATGGCGGACGTCAACTCGATGGTACGGTGGGAACGGCCGAGGCTCTGCCCGCCGTAGTCGATGCGGTCGGGGACCGGCTGGAGGTGCTGGTCGACGGCGGCATTCGCAACGGGCTCGACGTACTGCGGATGCTCGCGCTGGGTGCGAAGGGCGTGATGATCGGCCGGCCATGGGCCTTTGCGCTGGCGGCCGGCGGAGAAGAAGCCGTCTCCCGCATGTTGGCCCAATTCGCGGTGGAGCTGCGATCCGGCCTTGCCCTCACCGGCTGCGCCCGCGTGGCGGACGCCGGTCCGCATTTGCTGAACCCCGCGCCCGGCAAAGCGCCAGTCGCTCCGTGAATCGTTCGTCCTGAGCTGAGCGAAGATCTGTTGCGATCGCCTGCAAGCCGGCCCACGGCTCGGCCGTCACCTTGGGCTACACATCTTCGCAGAAGCGCCGATTCTACTTCATCAGGAGAGTGTTTAAGCTGCCGGCATCGCCAGCAGTGGGGCCGGCGGCCTCACCGATAAGCGCGGCGATTAAGCTCGTGGCCCAGGGCGAGCAGAGCCACGCCCAGCAGCGTATAGACCGTCTCGCCGGACCAGCCATGCGGCAGGCTCAGCGCGCCCGCCATGATGCCGAGGCCGAGCGCTCCGATCGCGATGGGGAGCGCCATGCCATGTCGCCGCGCACCCTGGCCCAGCGCCAGCGCGCCAAGGACCATCGCGATGACGAGGCCGGCCTCATGGATGATCGGCGCGTGCAGCACGCCCGCCACCGATGAGAGCAAGCCGACCGCGACGGCAGTTGCCAGACAATGCGCCGCGCACAGGCCGGACAGACCGATCGCCAGCCTGTCGATGCCCGGCAAGGGCCACGTCGATGTCGCGGCGAGATTCTTCATCGCCCGTCCCTACGCTTCTTGAGGGGAGGTTACAACATTACATTTGGTTCGCCGGCTCGCCATGGGCCTTGCTTCCGCGCGGATGGCAGCCCATGGGGAAGGGCATGGCTGAGATCGCGCAGACATCCCCGTCCGGTTCCCTCCCCGCCAGCGCTGGCCCCAACGGGCGGCCCGCCCTGCTGGCGCGCTGGCTATTCGTCATCGCCGGGCTGATTCTCTTCATGGTGGCGGTCGGCGGCGTGACGCGGCTGACCGAATCGGGTCTCTCGATCACCGAATGGAAGCCCGTGACCGGCACCTTGCCGCCGCTCAGCGCCGAGCAGTGGCAGAAGGAGTTCGATCTCTATCGGGAGAGCTCGCAATATGCGCTGATGAACCAGGGCATGACGCTCGAAGCCTTCAAGCGCATCTATTTCTGGGAGTATATCCACCGTCTGCTCGGCCGGTTTATCGGCCTGGCCTATGCCGTGCCGCTGGTCTGGTTCGCGGCGCGCCGGGCGATCCCGCGCGGGTTCGCCGTGCGCCTGCTCGTGTTGCTGGGTTTGGGCGGGGCGCAAGGCGCGGTCGGCTGGATGATGGTGCAGAGCGGTCTGGTCGATCGGGTGAACGTGGAGCCTGCCATGCTCTCCGCGCATCTCGGCATGGCGCTTATCCTGCTCGCGGCGGTGGTGTGGACGGCTTGCGATTTCGCGCGGCTGGCGCGGGAAGGGGAGGTCCGCAAGGCGCGCTGGGGGCTGGCGGGGGCCGTTGTGGTGCTGATCCTGTTCCTCCAGCTGCTGCTCGGCGGGCTCACCGCCGGATTGCGCGCGGGCTATGTATCTAACACCTGGCCCATGATGAATGGCCGCTTCATCCCCGAGGGTATCGAATATTGGGGCTCGCTGTGGATGACGCTGACGAGCGATTCGTTTCTCGTCCACTTCCTCCATCGCTGGTGGGCCATCGTCGCGGCCGGGGCGATGCTGTGGATGGCCGGGCGGTTGCATGATGCTGGCGCGCAGCGTCTTTCCTATGCGCTGACGGGCGCGACCCTCATGCAGGTCATGCTGGGCATCGCGACCGTGCTGACCGGCGTTTCCATGGTCATAGCGGTCACGCATCAGGTGCTGGGCGCTCTGCTGCTGGCGATTGCCATCATGGCCGCGCATCGGCTTGGGTCACGGCCGGGTCAGCAAGCCGCCGCCTGATGGGCGAGATCGCGCTCGTTTATGTGCTGTTCGGCAATCGCAAGCTTGCCGAAGCCACGGCGCAGGGGATGATCGCGCACCGGCTGGCGGCTTGCGCCAATGTTCTGGCCGAGGGCTGCTCCATCTATCCATGGCAGGGCGCCATCGAGAAAGCGAACGAGACGCCAGTGCTCTTCAAGACCACGCCCGACCGGTGCGAGGCGCTGATGCAGACATTGGCGCAGACCCACGACTATGACTTGCCCGCGATCCTGAGCTGGCCCGCGCGCACCACGGCCGCTTATGCCGCCTGGGTGAAGGAGCAGACGCTGCCCGAGGGGATCGATCAAGGTTAGGGTATCCTGATACCCGTCAGCAACCGCGCGCTTTTTCTTGACTCTGCGCCGCTCGCTAGCCATTAGCGCCGCACTGGCGGTGCCTTTCAAGGTGCCGCTATTTCATATTTTCTGGAGGCTAGAGGCCATGAAGGCGCTCATGAAGACCACCAAGTCGGCGACGCCGGCCACGGTCGAGAAGAAATGGTTGCTGATCGATGCCGAGGGCCTCGTCGTCGGTCGCGTCGCCAGCATCATCGCGAACATCCTGCGCGGCAAGCACAAGACGAGCTTCACGCCGCATGTCGATTGCGGTGACAATGTCATCGTCATCAATGCCGACAAGGTGAAGTTCACCGGCAACAAGCTGGGCGACAAGGTCTATTACAGACACACCGGCTATGCCGGCGGCATCAAGGGCATCACCGCCCAGAAGGTGCTCGAGGGCCGTTTCCCCGAGCGCGTTCTGGAGAAGGCCGTGGAGCGCATGATCCCGCGCGGTCCGCTCGGACGCCAGCAGATGCGCAACCTGCGCGTCTTCTCGGGTGCGGAGCATCCGCACGAAGCCCAGAACCCCGAAGTGCTCGATGTTGCGGCGATGAACCGCAAGAACAAGGTTGGTGCCTGATGTCCGATACCGTCAACTCGCTGTCCGATCTGCAGGACCTCACCCAGAGCAATGCGCCTCAGGGCAACGCTGCCGCGCCGGCCGACGCTTCTCCTGAAGCGCCCGTCATCAATGTCAATGCCGCCCCGCTGCGCCAGCAGGAGCTGGACAAGTTCGGCCGTTCCTATGCGACCGGCCGACGCAAGGACGCCGTCGCTCGCGTGTGGGTGAAGCCGGGCACCGGCAAGATCACGGTCAATGGCCGCGATCAGGAAACCTATTTCGCGCGTCCCACGCTGCGGCTCGTCATCAACCAGCCCTTCACGGTCACGGACCGCACGGGCCAGTACGATGTCATCTGCACCGTCAAGGGCGGCGGCCTTTCGGGCCAGGCCGGCGCGGTCAAGCACGGCATCGCCCAGGCGCTGACGAAATATGAGCCGGCGCTGCGTCCCGCAGTCAAGGCCGAGGGCTTCCTCACCCGCGACCCACGCGTCGTCGAGCGCAAGAAGTACGGCCGCGCCAAGGCTCGCCGCAGCTTCCAGTTCTCGAAGCGCTGATTTCGCAGCAGCGACCTGCGAAGGCAGGAAGCTGGTCCAAACAAGGGCTGCTCTTCGGAGCGGCCCTTTTTTGTGGTCCTGTCGTTTGCAACCTCTCCCTACCTCACCCAGCCGTCGCTTCTTCAAATTGATGGGACAGAGAGCGGCGCTGTGCCGGGCCGCTCATGGCGGATTGCCTGATCGGCCGTTGCGCCGGAACAGCGGGACCCCGGGTCGCGCCCGGGGTGACGGCTACGGGGCACCGCAATTCATCATGAGCATATTGCCCGTTTGCGGCGCCGATGCTAACCGCCATGCCCATGCAAAGTCCGCCCGAAATCATTCGCGTTCATGCCCGCCGAGTCGCTTGCGACGGTTCGGGCGACGGTATTCCGGCCGCGCTCGGTCATCCGCGCGTCTTTCTGGAAATCGATGAGCACGGCTATGTCGACTGCGGCTATTGCGACCGGCGCTTCGTGCTGGCGGGCGGCCCCGGCGATACGCCGGATGTCGTGAACAAACCGGATGTCTCGTCCGGCGCAAGCATCTGACGTCGCTGGCACCTCTCAAGTCGTGAACTCATAACTGAGGCGAGCACCATCCGCTTCGGGCACCTTTTCGCGCGACCGGAAGACCTGACTGGCGGGGAGCGGGCTCTTCCTAAATACCGTTCACCCTGAGCTTGTCGAAGGGCTGTTTTTTCTCGGCTTTGCAGGAGGAAGACCGGTCCTGCGATATTTGAACGGGTCATGCGCCTCGTTCAAACAGGACGAACGGGCGCGGCTGGCCGGGCGTCCGCAACGCGCATCAACCGTCCGCTTCATTATGGTCTACGGCCTAGCTGAACGCCCTCAGCGGCATCCGGCACCCTCATCCCGTCACCATCGCCCGTAGGGTCTCGATCCGGCCGGCTTCATGGGCGGGCTTGTCGGTGCGGATGCGGCTGATCCGTGGGAAGCGCATGGCCAAGCCGGATTTGTGGCGCTTGCTCGCATGGATCGAATCGAAGGCGACTTCCAGCACGAGGCTCTTGTCCGTCTCCCGCACCGGGCCGAAGCGATTGACCGTATGGCGGCGCACATAGCCGTCCAGCCATTTGAGTTCCTCGTCGGTGAAGCCGAAATAGGCCTTGCCGACCGGTAGCAGTTCCGCGCCTTGGTCCGGGTCGCCATCCCAGCAGCCGAAGGTGTAGTCCGAATAGAAGGAGGAGCGTTTGCCGCTGCCGCGCTGGGCATACATGAGCACGCAATCGGCCAGCAGCGGATCGCGCTTCCATTTGTACCACAGGCCCGTGCGGCGCCCCGCGACATAGGGGCTGTCCCGCCGCTTGAGCATCACGCCTTCGATCGCCTCGTCGCGCGCGCGCTCACGGATGGCGGCGAGGTCGGCGAGGCTCGTCGCGGCAATCAACGGCGAAATGTCGAAGCGATCCGAGTCCAGCCGGGGCATGAAATCCTCCAGCAACGTCCGCCTCTGCTCCCAACTGAGCGCCCGATGATCCTCGCCGTTGGAAAGCAGGATGTCATAGAGCCGCACGAAGGCCGGGAAATCCTCCAGCATCTTGTTCGAGACACTCTTGCGCCCGAGCCGTTGCGGGAGCGCATTGAAGCTCGCTGCCCCGCCCGTCTCGCCGCCCTGATGGCGTCCGCGCACCAGCAGCTCGCCTTCGAGCAC
>Ga0160433_100235_pt1 | contig 40591 bp, 31 predicted proteins | sample HID1972K_E0MG_FD_108235 | JGI IMG/M metagenome (GOLD analysis project Ga0160433, IMG submission 108235) | Enriched pill bug-associated microbial communities from UW Madison campus, WI, USA - HID1972K_E0 MG | ecosystem: Host-associated > Arthropoda: Insects > Digestive system > Unclassified ...
ATAGAGGCTGAACACCGGAATGCCGTGCGCCGGATCGTCAAAATCCGGGGATTCCATCATATTGTCCTGCTTGTCGCCGCGCAGGCCATGTTGGGGGCCCATGGCGGCCGTCAAGCGGATGTCGCCGCACGCCGCCAGCGCGTCCAGCGCGTGCGTCAGGTCCGCCGTCACGGATGCCGGATGGGCAAGCAGGCAGACCCGCTTGCCCTCAAGCGGCGCGCGCAATGCAGGATCGGCCAAAAGGCGGTCGAGGCCGGTCGCGAAACTCATTTGCGTTCCACTGGCGGAAGCGTGAGCGCGAAGCAATCCGGATGATGGAAATCAGGTTTGCCTTCAGGATGCGCCAGTGCCCAATAGCTGATCGCTCCACTGCGCTCTTCGATCACCGCGCTGATGCCGATGCGCCCGGTGCGATCCGACGGCAATGCCTCCTCGGCAAGTTTGACGGTGAGCGCCATACGCTCGCGCCCCACGGCGATAGAGATTTGCGGCGCGGCAATTTCGAGGGGCTGCATGGCCGTGCGGTAATGGTCGAAGCGATAAGCCGCCCAGGCGCAGGAAGGCGAGAAATTGAATTCGGCATAAGCGCCGCCCTCCAACGCAACGAACAGCTCGAAGCATGTCGTGTGCCACAATCCTTCGGTATGGACAGGCCCGGTGGGTGCCGGCAGGCTGAGCGCGCCCGGATCTCCCATGGCCAGGAACTCGATTTCCCACCCATGATCGTCCGCCAGGGTGATCTGCGCGCCCAGCGCCGTCAACGCCTCGCAAGGCGTCTGCGGGTGGCAGACCAGGGGCGCCCGGGCCAAAACACTACTCATCATCCAATTCCCATGCTAAGCGCGCCGCGATTTCCCGAGAGGCACCATGGCAAGTTACAAGTCCGACCTGCTGAACCTGCTCGAAGAGCGGGGCTATATCCACCAGATCACCGACGCAAGCGGCCTCGATGCCCTTGCCTCGACGCAGATCGTGCCCGGCTATATCGGTTTCGATCCGACGGCGCCCTCGCTCCATGTCGGCCATCTGGTCTCGATCATGATGCTACGCCAGCTTCAGAAGGCCGGCCACAAGCCGATCGTGGTCATGGGCGGCGGCACCGGCAAGATCGGCGACCCCAGCTTCAAGGACGAAGCACGCAAGCTGCTGACGGACGATCTGATCGCGGAGAATGTCGCCTCCATCAAGCGCGTCTTCGAGCGGTTCCTGACCTTCGGTGATGGCCCAACCGACGCCATCATGATCGACAATGCCAAGTGGCTGGACAGGCTGGACTATATCCCGTTCCTGCGCGAGATCGGCCAGCATTTCTCCGTCAATCGGATGCTGAGCTTCGATTCCGTCAAGACGCGGCTCGATCGGGAGCAGTCCCTCTCCTTCCTCGAATTCAACTACATGATTCTCCAGGCCTACGACTTTCTGGAACTCTCCCGCCGCGCGGAATGCCGGTTACAGATGGGCGGGTCGGATCAATGGGGCAACATCGTCAATGGCGTGGAGTTGGCGCGGCGGGTGGATGGCATGCAGGTCTTCGGCCTGACGACGCCGCTCCTCACCAATGCCGACGGCACGAAGATGGGCAAGACCGTCGGCGGCGCCGTCTGGCTCAATGAAGATCAACTCTCCCACTTCGATTACTGGCAATTCTGGCGCAACACTGCCGATGCCGACGTTGCCGCACGGCTGCGCCTCTTCACGGACTTGCCCATGGACGAGGTGAGGCGGCTGGACGCCCTTGAGGGCGCGGAGATCAACGAGGCCAAGAAGCAACTCGCCAACGAAGCGACGGCCCTGTGCCGCGGCCGCGATGCTGCAGACGCAGCTGCGGAAACCGCTCGATTGACCTTCGAACAAGGCGCGGCGGCGGCGGCGGATCTGCCCACGGTCACGGTAGCGAGCGGAAGCATTGCGCTGGTGGCGGCCTTGACGCAGGCGGGCCTCGCCGCCTCCAATGGCGAAGCGCGGCGGAAGATCTCCGAGGGCGCGGTGCGGATCGATGACCAGCCAGTGCGCGATGCCGCTCATGAGGTGACGGTTGGGGATAGCCCGGTAAAGCTCAGTCTCGGAAAGAAGCGCCACGCCTTGCTGACCCGGTGATTTGCCGGCCTCACACCTGTCGCTATGTCCAGCCAAGCGCGGGCACGATATTTTTTTGTCTTAAGGTATGAGCGTTCAGCAATTGCTAACCATTTGCTGAAAAGCTGTCGGCCCCATCAGGAGCTTGACATATGCCGCTCGCTTATTCCCCGGAAGACTCACGCCGTTATGAGCGCGACGCCGTCGAGTGTCAGACCCAGATCTGGGGGACGACGCTCCCTCCGTCCCCCGTCACCCTCGTCAACATCTCCCCCAGCGGCTGCATGCTCCGCTGCGATCAGCTCGTTTCCATCGGCGAAAGCCTGACCATCGCCCTCCCCACCGGCAGCACGCTGCGCGGCCGGGCCATCTGGTCGGGAGGCGCCCGGATCGGTGTCGAATTCGACACCCCGATCTCGGAAGACGAATATCGCCCGCTGCTCCTCCGGCTGAAAGCCTGCTAGGCGGCGTAGACAATTCGAACAGCCACTCTTCGCATGACGGTTCGACCCCCCGCCTGTCTGGACCGGCCTACCCCCTCCCCCCCGTTCGCCCTGAGCTTGTCGAAGGGCTGTCCTTCTTCTTTCAACGCCGCTGAAGAAAAGAACAGCCCTTCGACAAGCTCAGGGCGAACGGAGAGATTTCCGCAGGCACTCCTCTTTCAAAGGGGATAACGCCGAGCTTGAATTTGTCCTCGCCGCCTAAGGTGCTTCCGGGTCCTGACCGGCCGCTGACGGTCAGCCGCTGGACAGCAGGCTGATCGCCGCATCCCGCTCGAAGAGATAGAGGCACAGGCGCGCCGCCTGGCCACGCGCCGAATCGAGCCCACCATCCCGGTCCATCAGCAAGCGCGCATCGTCGTGCGCGGCATCCAGCAATGACTGGATCTGCTCGGCGCTCGCCAACCTGAAACGCTGCTCGCCGGACTGGCGCGTGCCCAGGATTTCCCCCGCGCCCCGCAGGCGCAGATCTTCCTCCGCAATGCGAAAGCCGTCATTGGTCTCGCGCATGAGAGCAAGGCGCGCACGGGCCGTCTCGGAGAGATTGCTACCGTGAAGCAGCATGCAGAAACTACGCTGATCGCCGCGCCCCACGCGCCCGCGCAATTGATGGAGCTGCGCCAGACCGAAGCGCTCGGCGGCTTCCACGATCATCAGCGTGGCATTGGGCACGTCCACGCCCACTTCGATGACGGTGGTGGCGACCAGCAGCTTCAGCCGACCGGCGGCAAAGGCTTGCATCACCGCATCCTTCTCGGCGCCAGGCATCCGACCATGGACGACGCCCACCACATCCTCGCCGAAACGCGCCTTCTGCATCGCGGCGCGGGCCTCGGCCGCCGCCTCGTCCCCATCCTCGCTCGCCTCGACAAGCGGACAGACCCAATAGGCTTGCCGTCCCGCCGCGACATGGCGGCCAAGCGCGGCAATGACCTCCTCCATCCGGTCGTCCGAGATGACGCGCGTGTCGATTGTCTGTCGCCCCGGCGGCATCTCGTCGAGGCGAGAGACATCCATGTCGCCATATTGGGCGAGGGTGAGCGTGCGCGGGATCGGCGTTGCGGTCATCACCAGCAGATGCGGCGTCTTCTCCGCCTTGGCGGTGAGCATGAGGCGCTGCGACACGCCGAAGCGGTGCTGCTCGTCGATGATGGCAAGTCCGAGATTGCGATAGGTGACGGCGTCCTGAAAGATGGCGTGCGTGCCGACGAGGATATGGATGCTGCCGTCCGCGAGGCCCATCAGCGTCGCCTCACGCTCCTTGCCCTTGTCCCGTCCGGTCAGGATGGCGATGTTGACGGGCAGCCCGGCGAGCATCGCGCGGAGGCTGGCGAAATGCTGGCGGGCAAGGATTTCCGTGGGCGCGAGGAACGTGCCCTGCGCGCCGGATTCAACGGCATTGAGCAAGGCCATCAGCGCCACCAGCGTCTTGCCGGAGCCGACATCGCCTTGCAGAAGCCGCAGCATCGGCACGCCCTGCGCCATGTCTCCCTCGATTTCCCCGAAGGCACGGCGCTGAGCGCCCGTGGGCGTGAAAGGCAGCTTCAATGCATCCCGCAAGCGCCCGTCCCCGGCTAGCGGAGCGCCGCGCCGCCGCCGGGTCGACGCCCGGAGCAGCATCAGCGCAAGCTGGCTGGCGAACACCTCATCATAAGCCAGACGCTCGCGCGCGGCTCGGGCGGCGGGGTCCTCATGGACCGCGAGCAGCGCTTCCCGCCAGGCCGGCCAGCCCTTGCGTTGCAGCAGGCCCGGCTCGATCCATTCATCCAGTTGCGGCGTCCGCTCCAAGGACTGCGCGACCAGATCGCGCATCCGGCCATTGGCGATCCCTTCGGAAAGGCCATACACCGGTTCGCGGTCCGCAATGCCCCCGGCTTCGTCCAGCGGCACCACATGGTCGGGATGGACGATCTGTAGATCATCCCCGAAAAGATCGAGCCGGCCCGAGACGAAGCGTGGCTCCCCGAGCGGGAAGAGCTTACGTGGCCAGCCGCTGTTCTTGCCGAAATAAACGATGCTGACAGAATCGCCGGCTTCATCGACCGCACGCACGCGGAACGGCCCGCGCGCGGAGCCCGAGGCGCGATAATCCTGAGGGGTGAGGACCAGTCCGACCATGCGGCCCGTTTCCGCCTCCGCGAGCCGCCGCACCCGCTGCCGCTCGATCCAGCTCACCGGCAGATGAAAGGCAAGATCGACCGCGCGCGTAAGGCCGAGCCGCCCCAGCGGCTTCGCCAGCGCGGAGCCCACCCCCTTGAGGGCGGTGCTTTCCGTGAACAGCGGATTGAGAATATCGGGCCGCATCGTTATCTGCCCCTAATCCAAGCCGACGGGAGGGGAAAGTACCCGCCGGCCAACCGTCATGCACATGAGGCCATGGCCACTGCATGAAAAGGACTGGGAATGATCGACGAACACCGTCTGCGCCGCCTTAAATTCCGTGCCTGGCACCGTGGCACCAAGGAAGCGGACCTGATGGTCGGCGGCTTCTTCGATACCTACTCGGCGCGTTGGTCCGAGGAGCAGGCGGACTGGTTCGAAGCCTTGCTGGAAGAGGAGGATGTGGAGATCATGGCCTGGGCCATCGGCACTGCGCCCTGCCCCACGCGCTATGAAGGCGAGATGATGCAGGCCATGCGCAAGCTCGATTATGTTCCCATCGCAAAATGAAACCGCTGCCGCACCCGGCCGTTGGCTAAGCTCGCAACTTTTCTTTCCCGCCTTCTGAATAGCCCCCACCGGAAAATTTACAGCCCGGCACGCGCAGGGCAAACGAATCTTGGACCTCGCATGACCGATCTTTCCCATATTCTTTCGGCGAAAACCCCGTTGACCCTCTCGGGCGTGCCCGCCGGTTTCGCGCCGGTGCTGCTCGCCGATCTCGCGCGCGCCGCCACCGGCCGGACCTGCTTCATCGCGCCCGATGCGCAGATGGCCGACGCCATCGCCCAGACCGTTCGCTATTTCGCGCCGGAGCTGGACGTGGTGCAGATCCCTGCCTGGGACTGCCTGCCTTATGATCGCGCTTCGCCCTCGCTGCGCGCGGCTTCGGAACGGCTTGCCGGCCTCCACGCGCTGCAAACCGCGCCCAAGACCTCCCAATTGATCGTCACCACGATCAACGCGATCACGCAGAAGACGCTGACGCCCTTCCGCATCCGCCAGATGGTCGCTCGCCTCGCGCCGGGCGAGACCATCGCCATCGAGCGGCTGGTGAGCCTGCTTCAGTCCAATGGCTATGTACGGACAGACACCGTCCATGACGCCGGCGAATATGCGGTGCGCGGCGGTATTGTCGATCTCTACCCGTCCGGTGAGCCCGGCCCCCTGCGGCTGGACTTCTTCGGCGACGAGATCGAGACGCTGCGCCGCTTCGATCCGCACACGCAGCGCACGACCGGGGCTGTGGACGGCTTCATGCTTCTCCCCGCCTCCGAGGCGTTGCTGGACGAGGAAAGCATCAAGCGCTTCCGCAGCCGCTACCGGGAAATGTTTGGCGCCACGGCAACGGCCGATCCACTCTATCAGGCAATCAGCGAGGGACGCCGTCTTGCCGGCATGGAGCATTGGCTGCCGCTGTTCGAGGATCGGCTGGTTCCTCTCGCAGACCATCTGCCGGAGGACACGCTCTGGATTCGCGACGGCGGCACCACAAGCGCAGCCGACGCGCGCTTCGAGGCGATCCGTGACTATCATGCCAACCGGATGGCTGCGGCAGCCGCTTCGCCCGGAAGCTACCGTCCGCTCCCGCCGGACAGGCTCTACCTGACCGACGAGCAATGGTCGCAGGCCATTGCGGCTCTGCCTATCCATCTGACCTCCACGTTCCATGAGCCGGAAAGTGCGGCCGTGCTGGATCTCGGCGTCGACAGCGCACGGGATTTCGCGCCCGAGCGTGCGCAGAACGCCAATGTCTACGAGGCGGTCGCGAAGCATCTCGAGCAGAGCCAGCGCAAAGGGCGCAAGCGCATCATCGCCAGCTATTCCGTGGGCGCACGCGAGCGGCTGGCCGGACTGCTCGCGGACCATGGCGTCAAAGGGCTCACTTATGTCGAGAGTTGGCAGGAAGCGTTAGGATCCTCTTCCCCCCTCCCCTTCAGGGGAGGGGCCGGGGGTGGGGCATCGCCCGATGACACCGCGCAATCGCCGGCCCCCACCCCATCCCCTCCCCTGAAGGGGAGGGGCTATCATGGCAGTCGTATCGCGCTCGCCGTGCTGCCGCTCGATCATGGTTTCGCCAATAATGAGATGGAACTGCTGACCGAGCAGGACATGCTGGGCGACAGGCTTGTGCGCCGGGCCAAGCGCCGCAAGAGCGCGGACGCGTTCCTGGCCGAGCTGGCGACGCTCTCGCCGGGCGATCTCGTCGTCCACATCGATCATGGCATCGGCCGTTATGAGGGGCTGACGTCCATTCCGGTGGGCAAGGAGCCGCACGATTGCGTCGCGCTCCAATATGCCGGGAGCGACAAACTCTACGTGCCGGTCGAGAATCTCGACGTGCTCTCCCGCTACGGATCAGGCGAAGATGCCGTCGCGCTGGACAAGCTCGGCGGGGAAGCCTGGCAGCGGCGCAAGGCCCGGATGAAGGAGCGCATCCGCGAGATTGCCGGAGAGCTGCTCGCCACGGCCGCGCAACGCGCGCTGCGCCCGGCGCCGGCCTATGAGATCGAAGGCTCTGGCTATCCCGCGTTCGTCGATCGCTTCCCTTATGAGGAAACCGAGGATCAGGACCGGGCCATTGCCGACGTTCTGGAAGATTTGGCAGCCGGTAAGCCGATGGACCGCCTGGTCTGCGGCGATGTCGGGTTCGGCAAGACGGAAGTCGCCCTGCGCGCGGCCTACATCGCGGCGATGGGTGGCGCGCAGGTCGCGCTCATTTGCCCGACCACGCTGCTCGCCCGCCAGCATCATCTGAATTTCGAAGAGCGTTTCCGTGGTTTCCCGCTGAAAATCGGCCGCCTCTCCCGGCTCGTCGGCGCCAGCGAAGCGAAGGCGACCAAGGAAGGGCTCGCGGACGGCACGGTCGATATCGTCATCGGCACCCATGCCCTGCTGTCCAAGGGTCTGGAGTTCAAGCGCCTCGGCCTCGTCATCGTCGACGAAGAGCAGCGCTTCGGCGTCACGCACAAGGAACGGCTGAAGCAGCTCAAGACCGACGTGCATGTGCTCACGCTCACCGCCACGCCCATTCCGCGCACATTGCAGATGGCGATGAGCGGCCTGCGCGAACTCAGCGTCATCCAGACCCCGCCGGTCGATCGTCTGGCGGTGCGGACCTATGTAATGCCATGGGACGATGTGGTGCTGCGCGAGGCCCTGCTGCGCGAACATCATCGCGGCGGCCAGACCTATTTCGTCGTGCCCCGCATCTCCGACATGCCGGATATGGAGGACTTCCTGCGCGAGAAGATCCCGGAAGTGCGGTTCGTCTCGGCACATGGCCAGATGAGCGCCACCGAAGTGGAAGAACGCATGTCCGCCTTCTACGAACGCAAATATGATGTGCTGCTCTCGACCACGATCGTCGAATCCGGGCTCGATATCCCTAGCGCCAATACGATCATCATCCACCGGGCCGATCGTTTCGGCCTCGCCCAGCTCTATCAGCTGCGCGGCCGCGTCGGCCGAGCCAAGACGCGCGCTTATGCCTATATGACCACGCCTGTGGACCGGGTAACGACCGAGACCGCGGACAAGCGCCTCAAGGTGCTGTCCGACCTCGATACGCTGGGCGCCGGCTTCCAGCTTGCGTCCCATGATCTCGACATTCGCGGCGCCGGCAATCTGGTCGGCGACGAGCAGAGCGGCCACATCAAGGAAGTCGGCTTCGAGCTTTACCAGTCGATGCTGGAGGAAGCGATTGTCGAGGCCAAGGCAGGCGGCGCCGCGCTGGCGCCCGCGCCGGACAAATCGTCGCCGCAGATCAATGTCGAGGCACCGATCCTCATTCCCGAGACTTATGTGCCCGATCTCGACCTGCGCATGGGCCTTTATCGCCGCATCAACGAGCTGGAGGACAAGGGCGGCGTCGAGGCGTTCGCTGCCGAACTGATCGACCGCTTCGGCTCTCTGCCGGACGCCACGCAAAATCTGCTGACGCTGATCGAAATTAAGCTCAATTGCCGCAAGGCCGGGATCGCCAAGATCGACATCGGTCCGCGCGGGGCTCTGGTCGCCTTCCGTGACGACCGCTGCCCCAATGTGAACGGTCTGCTGGCTTATGTGGAAAAGCTGGGCCCCGTCGCCAAGCTGCGTCCGGATAGCAAGCTGTTCATCCAGCGGGCCTGGAGCAATCCCCAGGCACGGCTCAACGGCGCGCTCAAGCTGAGCATGGGCCTGGCCAAATCCATCGCCGCCCAATAACGGCAGCGCCCGGCTCTACCCCGAGCGCGCATCCTTGCTGCGCGGGCAAAGATACTGTGATCCATTGGTCTATAGCTGGCCCTGCCTTGCCAGCTATGTTCCGCGCTGAATGACCGATATTGCAAGGACGCGCCTCCGCCCCCGCGATGAGGCGCGCTTTCCGTTGCGGATCGGCAAGGGAGGGACGCGCGGGATATGAGCCAAGCCACTGGTCCTGTCTTCCGGATCATAAGATCCGTGGCGAAGATCGAGCCTCACGAATGGCGCGCGGTCCAGCTTTCCTTCCTGTATTTCTTCCTCATCCTGGCCAGCTATTACATCCTGCGGCCCATCCGTGACGCGCTGGGGACGGTCTATGGGGCCGATCGGCTTGAAGAGCTTTTCACGTTCACCTTCGTCGCGACGTTCATCGCCGCGCCGATCTACGCCTGGTGCGCCTCCCGGCTGAAACTCCGGACCTTCCTGCCGTGGGTCTACGGCTTCTTCGTCATCAACATCCTCATTTTCTATGTGTTGTTCGAGAGCGACCCGGAAAGCCGCGTTATCGCCGCAGCCTTCTATGTCTGGCTCTCGGTCTTCAACATGTTCATGATCTCCGTCTTCTGGAGCTTCATGGCGGACATATTCTCACGCTCCCAGTCCAAGCGCGTGTTCGGCTTCATCGCGGCTGGCGGAAGCCTGGGGGCCGCAGCCGGCCCGGCGATCACCACCGCGCTCGTCACGGTGGTCGGCATGGGCACGCTCCTGCTCGTCTCGGCCGCTGGGTTCGGCCTTGCAATCCTCGTCATCCGCGCCTTGGTCCGCGAGAAGAGCCGGCTGAGCGCCAATGAGACGGAAGACGTTCAGCACACGCGGCTTGATCGTCAATTGGGCGGCAATGCCATGGCGGGCTTCAAATTGCTCATGTCCTCGCCCTATCTGCTGCTGATCGCGTTGTTCGTCCTGCTGCTCACCTGGATCTCGACGATCATCTATTTCCAGCAGGCCGAGTTCATCTCCAACGCCTTCGAAAGCCGGGAGGAGCGAACGCAGGTCTTCGCCGTGGTCGACCTCATCGTCAATCTGAGCGCGATCGCCATCCAGCTCTTCGGCACCTCGCGGCTCGTTACCCGGTTCGGCGTGACGGGCGGCCTCGTGCTGGTGCCGGTCATCATGATCTTCGCCTTCCTGGCCGTGGCTATCTCCCCGATCCTGATCGTCCTCCTGGGTCTCCAGGTCGTTCGCCGGGTTTCGGAATATGCCATCGCCCGGCCAAGCCGCGAAATGCTATTCACGATTGTCGATCAGGAGTCTAAGTACAAGGCAAAGAATGTAATCGACACGGTCGTTTATCGCTTCGGGGATCTCAGCGCCGCATGGGCGCAGGCAGGTCTCGGAGCGGTCGGGCTCGGGGTCGTTGGGGTCGCGATATTCGGCGCCGCCGTTTCGGCGCTGTGGGGTGGTATTGCGCTGCTGCTCGGGCGAAAGTTCGAGCGGAAGCGGAGCGAACAGCCGGCACCGGCCGATGCGGTGCCGCAAGCGACGTGAACGAACGAGTGGGAGGACGGGAATGACCGGATTTGCAAGTCGAGTGGGATTGGGCGTGGTGCTCATGGCGACGGCCTCGGCCGCAGGGGCACAGGCATCGCTGCCTCCCGCCGCTCCCATCGTGCGGGACCTTGCGACGATCGTACAGGAAGAAGGGCTGAGCGAGAGCGAGCGGCCGGCGCGTGAGCTGATTTCAGGCTGGAAACCGCGGAAGGTCGTCGTCGTGGGGGATGGAGCGCCCGGCCGTGCCGAAGCGCTGCAAGCCGCGGCGCCGGGCATCGAAGTCGTGACAGTGCGTTCCTCCACCGAAGCCGTGGCGCACATGGCCGATGCCGACGGCCTCATCAACAGCTGCTCGCCCGCAGTCATCAAGGCGGCGCGCAACCTTCGCTGGATCCAACATATGGGCGCGGGCATCGATCCCTGCATCCCTTCGTTGCGGGACCGCAAGGACATCACCCTCACCAACTTGCAGAGCGTGAACAGCAATGCCCTCTCCGATCATGTGATGGCGATGACGCTCGCAATGATGCGCGGGCTCGACATCTATGCCCGCCAGACGCGCGATGGCCGCCTGGACCGCACCGCCATACCGGAAGGCCGGATGAAGCAGTTGCGCGGGCAGACCATGTTGGTGGTCGGCTTGGGCGGCATCGGCACGGACGTGGCCCGCAAGGCCCACGCATTCGGCATGCGCGTCATCGCCACGCGCAATTCCGGCCGCGAGGGGCCCGATTTCGTGGACTATGTCGGGCTTGCCGACGAGTTGCCGAACCTGATCGCCCAGGCCGACGTGGTGGCAATGACCGCACCGCTCACCCCCGCGACAACCGACCTGTTCAACAAGGCGATGTTCGACCGGATGAAGGACGGCGCAATCTTCCTGAACATCGGCCGGGGCGGCAGCGTGGTGCAGGAGGACCTCGTCGCGGCGCTGCAATCGGGCAAGGTCGGCGGCGCCGGGCTGGACGTCACCGATCCCGAGCCGCTGCCCGCCGGCCACCCTCTCTTCACCGCGCCCAATGTGCTGCTGACCCCGCATATCGGCGGCGACACATCGGGCACGCCGGGTGGCCGCGAGGAAAGCTGGGTGGTCGTGGCGGAGAACCTGCGCCGCTACGCCGCCGGAGAGAGGCTGTACAATCTCACCGACGTCGCCCGAGGATACTGAAACGTCGCTGGAAAACGCCGGCATCCGACCGGACGAATGAGCATTGGGAGAGGAACATGAGTCAGTCGATTGCAGGCGTTTCCACGCCTTTCCGGCGCGCCGCCACTGCGCTTTGCGCACTCGGCCTGCTCGCCGGCGCCACGCCGTCTCTCGCCGCGCCCGAGGTGTCGCTGGAGAATGCGCTCAAGGAATTCGAGCTACAGGAAAGCCGGCAGCCTATCCGCGAAACGCTCAAGGGATGGGTCAAGCCACGCAAGCTCGTCGTCGTCGTGGACAAGCCGGAGCGCACGGCATGGCTGCAGGAAGCCATGCCCGCCGGCGTCACGGTGACAGGCGTGGCCACTGACGCGCAGGCGCGAAACGAAATCGCCGATGCCGACGCCATGGTCCAATCGAGCTGCCGGCCGGAGAATTTCGCCGGCGCCCAGCGCCTCAAATGGGTCCATGCCGGCGGCGCCGGTTCCGATCAGTGCCTGGCGATCGATGGCGTGGCGACCGGAGACGTCATCCTCACCAACAGCCAGAAGGTGAAGAACACCTCCCTCGCCGAGATGGCCATGGGCTATGTCTTCACCCTTGCGCGCGCGGCAGACGTCGGTCTGGCGAACCAGCAGGCTCAGGCGTTCAACGCGGTGCGGGGCCGCCGCGCCAAGCCGATCGCCGGCAGCACCATGCTGATCGTGGGCCTTGGCGGCGCCGGAACGGAGATTGCCCGGCTGGCTCATGGTCTTGGCATGAACGTGATCGCCACCCGCAATTCCAGCCGGGAAGGCCCGGATTTCGTGAGCTATGTCGGCTTGCCCGATGAGCTGCCCAAGCTGGTCGGTCAGGCGGACGTGGTGATGATCTCGGCGCCACTGACACCGGCCACCCGCGATCTTTTCGATTATGCGATGATGCAACGGATGAAGCGGGACGCCATGCTCATCAACTGGGCGCGTGCGGAAATCGTGGTGAAGGACGACCTCGACCGGGCACTGCGGGATGGCACGATCGGCAGCGCGGCGCTCAATTGGGCGACCTATGCGCCGCTACCCAAGGGCGACAGCCTGTGGACCGCGCCGAACCTCCTGCTCACGCCATGGGGCGGCACGGGCGGCGGCACCGAAGCCGCTCCGCAGAGTTCGCCAGTTCATGAGATGCGCTGGCTGGTGATGCGGGAGAACATGCGCCGCTTTGCCGGCGGTGAGCCGATGTACTCCGTATTCGATCTGGAACGCGGCTATTGACCTGACCGGGCCGACCCAAATTTTCTGCTTGATCTGCGCACGCATCATTTTCATGGCATTGCAAGCTGCGGACGAAACATGTCCGCTTCCTTCCAATGGGCTGGATGCGGCGTTCCATGATCATTCGACCCAGACCCGGCCTGCGTGAAGTGCTCTTCGCTTATCGGGGCACGATTCTGCCTCACATCGCTCACAGGCTGATCGGCATCGCCGCGGTCAGCGTAGGCGCCATTCTGGCTGCGCGCACCTGGCCGGGCATGTTCGCCCAAATCAGCGCGATCCCTTTCGCGCTCATCGGCATCTCGCTCTCCATCTTCATGAGCTTCCGAAACAGCGCCTGCTATGATCGGTGGTGGGAGGGTCGCAAGCTGTGGGGCGCGCTCGTCATCGCCTGCCGGTCATTCGCCCGCTTGACCTCGACACTCGACGAAACGGACAAACGCGTGCTGCTGCGCGGCCTTTGCGCCTTCACGGCCGGCCTCGCCGCGCGGCTGCGTGACCAGGACGAAAAAGCCCAGATCAGCCGCTGGATCGATGATGGAGCCTGGCGCCAGTCACCCAATCCGGCGGACACGATCCTGCACACAATGGGAGCGCGCTGCCTTGGCCTTGCCGGCAGCGGACAGATCAACCCCATTCATCATTCGCTGCTGGAAGGGCAGTTGCAAGCGCTGAGCGAGGTGCAGGCCGGCTGCGAGCGCATCGTGACCACGCCGGTTCCGTTCACCTATTCGCTCATTTTGCATCGCACGACCTATATCTTCTGCCTGCTCCTTCCCTTTGCCCTCGCCGGGTCGCTCGGCTGGCTGACGCTGGTGCCGGTCCTGCTCGCGAGCTATACTTTCTTCGGGCTCGACGCGCTTGGCGATCAACTCGAAGACCCGTTCGGTTTTGATCCCAACGATCTGCCGCTCAATGCGATGACCCGCATGATCGAGCGCGAGATGCTGGCGCGTATGGGCGATGAAGACCTGCCGGAGCCGATCGTGCCGGAACGACACTTCCTCACTTGAACCCACAAAGGAGCGATTCCTCTTCGCAAAGCGGGACAACCGCTTGCGCTTGGTAATTATCCCCTTGAGACATTTACGTTCAACCGTTAGTGTCAATCCATGAAAACGAAAGCACCATCGATTCGACAGTTCATGGATCGCTTCCCTACCGAGGAAGCGTGCTTGGAGCATCTTATGCGTGTTCGCTACGGTGATCGGCACGATTGTTCCGGGTGTGGAAAGAGCGCTCACTACTATCGTGTCTCAACGCGGCGCGCCTATGTCTGTGAGCATTGTGGGCATCAGGTCTATCCAACTGCCGGGACGCCGTTCGAAAGGACCCGCACGCCGCTGCGTGACTGGTTCCACGTCATGTTCCTGTTCTGCTCGTCCCGCAACGGCGTCGCGGCCAAGGAGGTCGAGCGCCAGTTAGGCGTGACCTACAAGACAGCTTGGCGTATGTGTCACGAGATTCGAGCGTATATGGGTGAGGTCGATGGTGACGAACCTCTTGGCGGTCCTTTCAAGACGGTCGAGGTGGACGAGACCTATATCGGAGGCGTGGCCACGGGTATGGGCACTGGCTATAAAGGCAACAAGACCGCGATCATGGCTATGGTCGAGCGCGATGGTGACGTGATCGCCAAGGTCATTCCAAACCGTAAGAAAGTGACCTTGGAGAAGCATGTCTTCGCCAATGTGAATCCGCACAGCGAAATCCACACCGACGAGTATGCGGGCTACTCAGACATCGGATATTTCAAGGGCTACTGGCACAAGACGGTTAACCACAGTGCCGGTGAATATGCTCGCGGCCACGTCTCGACCAACGGGGTCGAGGGCTTCTGGTCGCAGCTAAAGCGCGGCATCAACGGCACGCACATTCACGTCAGCGCGAAGTATCTCCCGAAGTATCTTTCGGAGTTTGAATATCGCTGGAACATGCGCCATCAACCGCATCAGATGATCGATCGGCTGATGGTCTCTTTTTCGCGCTAGCAGGGGCGTGCCCATGAGCCATGCGGTCCAGGAGGCGGTCGAAGCGGGATAGGGCCTTTTTGTCATCGGACATAGGGCCAAGATAGTGGTCTTGGCCCTATGTGCAAACGATGCGTGCTCAGGAGCGAGATGCTGCCAATTTGGCCGCTACGAGATCGCCTCGCTTCAACGCACCTGCGATGCCTTCAAAGCGATCTATGATGTCGTCGATGCTCTCGGAATAATAACCGAGCGGGAGTGTTATTCCATGAGCAGAAAGAGCTACATCTAATTTCCGCACTTTCGATTCAAATCTACCCAAAACATCGCCATCGGTTTCGCTCGGTAGACGGCTCTTGTTACCGGCTCGAAGCGCAGAGGAAAAGTTACTTATATGATCGACCAGCCCGCCCATCTCCTTTTGGTGGCGGCGCGATTTATAGCGCGGATATAACCACATCCACAGGGGTAATAGGGCAAGAATGAAAGCCAGAACGGATAACCATAAATCCAGTTCTTTGGGCCAGTGCGGGACTTGTCCGGTGATAAAACCAAGCCATTTAGCAGCGTTTGCGCTGACCGTTTCTGGTGATGTTTGTAGTCCTATCACGGCAACGGCTCCAACCGCTGACGCGCCATACTTTGCTGCTGATTTAATCCACCCCATTTCGCCCGCATACCAGCGGTTGTGGATTCCGTCACGGGTAAATGTCGGAAGGGGATAATCGCCTTGCGCTTGACTTGGCGTGATTCGTTTCCTAAACGTTCCCTGTCCGTTCCCCATGGAGCAAAGCCATGCTGACCGCCAAGCAACAGCAACTGCTTAACTACATCAAGCAGCATCTCGATCAGGGTGGTGTTTCCCCGAGTTTCGAGGAAATGAAGGAAGCGCTCGATCTCAAGTCGAAATCCGGCATTCATCGCCTCATCAGCGCCTTGGAAGAACGCGGCTTCATCCGCCGCCTGCCCAATCGCGCCCGAGCTCTTGAAATCCTGAAGCTGCCGGAAGGGATGGCCTCGGCTGAAAAGGCGATCAGCCAGATCACGCCACTGCGCAAGGCGCCGTCCATGCCCGGGGGGGCAACGCTGATAGCCGCCAATGATGTGATCGAAATTCCGCTGCATGGCCGCATTGCCGCTGGCCTGCCGATCGAGGCGATGGAAAGCAGTACGATGCTGCCTGTTCCGGCGGCGCTGCTTGGTTCGGGCGATCATTTTGCGCTGGAAGTCTCCGGCGATTCCATGATCGACGCCGGCATCTTCGATGGCGACTTCGCGCTCATCCAGCAAACCCAGACGGCGCGCGACGGGCAGATCGTCGTCGCGTTGATCGACGACAGCGAAGCCACGCTCAAATATTTCCATCAGGAAGGGCGCAAGGTCCGTCTCGACCCGGCGAATGTTCAGTTCGAGCCGCAGATCTACGATGCCAATCAGATCCGTATCCAGGGTCGGCTCGCGGGATTGTTGCGTCGATACGACTGAGCTTCCTCACTTTCGAACCACTTATCGACTGAACGGCTGCACGATCCAGGGATGGCGATCACGCGGATCGCGACCGCCGACGATCTTGCGTTCATTCAGCAGGATGAGTGCGCCGCCCATGCCATTCAGCGTCGGGCGATCGAGCTTGGCCCATCGCGGGAGGCATTGCGCCGGCAGGCGGCGATCGGCGATAGCGATGTCGGCGCGCGCACACGCCTCCAGCAATTCAGGATAGGGCACCAGCAGATTGGAGCGCGTGATGAGCAGGCGGACGGACTCGCCCTGACCCTGCCTCGCCAGCTCGACCTCGCATAAATCACGCGAACAGCGTGCGCCCGGCGCATCGGCCAGAATCGCGAACTCTCCTGCATGAGCCGCCGCCTCGGCCAGCGTCGAGCGCACATAGTCCCCGCTGCGCTCGCGCAGCAGCGCCAGTCCGCCGTCGCTCATCCGCACCGCGACATGGCGCCCATCCCCCGTCACAAGCAAATCCGGGGAGGGCGCGGAGAATGTGAGGATGAAGCCGATGGCCGTGACCGGCAGGCCGAGCCAGCGAATCCACGTGCGCCAGAGCATGATCCAGAGCAGGCCCAGCATGGCCAGGGCAAAGGCCATGTTGCCTGTCACTGGCATGGACACGGTCGCATAGGGCTGACTCGCAACGAAATGTGCCAGCCCCAGCAGCAGCTTGAGAGCCATGCCGACCACCCACCATGCCGGCCCGCCCAGACCGGCCACATCCAGCAGCAGCGCCACCACTTCCGCCGGCATGACGATGAAACTCGTGAGCGGAATCGCAACAATATTGGCGAGCGACCCCAGCACCCCGGCCCGGTGAAAATGGGCGAAGGCAATGGGCATCAGCACGATTTCAACCGCGAGTCCCGTAATGAGCAGTGCCCCCACAAAGCGCAGCAGACGCTTGCCCCACCCCTCTTCTCGCCGCTCGAACAGATGCCGGGCAGGCGGATATTCATAGAGCGCAACGATCGCCGTTACCGCAGCGAAGCTCATCTGGAAGCTCGGTCCGATGACCGTCTCCGGCCAGAACAGCATGACGAACAGCGCGCCGGTTGCAAGGAGTCGCAGGCTGAGCGCTTCCCGGCCGAGCGCCAGCCCGCCGATCACCAGCAGCGCGGCAATGCAGGACCGGATCGTGGGCACCTCCGCGCCCGTGAACAGCGTGTAGGCAACGCCGGCGGCACCGCCAGCAGAAGCGGCGACAAGCAGCAACGGCCAGCGCAGCGCGAGAGTCGGCGAAAGCGCGAGCAACCGCAGCACGATAAAAATGACGCCGCCAATCAGTGCCGAAACATGCAGGCCACTGATCGAAAGCAAGTGGGCCAGCCCGCTGCGCCGCATCGCTTCCGCGTCAGCTTCGCTGATCCAGCCCTGATCGCCCGTCGCCAGCGCAATCGCGATCGACCCTTCCCCGCCGGGCAACTGCGATGCGATATGCGCCGCCATTCGTCCCCGCGCGCTTGGCGTCCCCGGTCCGGCTTCCAGGCGCTCGACTTTCCCCAGGGCCCGTCCGGATGCGCCGATCCCCTCGAAATAGGCGCGGCGGGCGAAATCATACGCGCCCGGCAAGGCCGATGGCGCCGGGGGCATCAGCCGGGCACGCACGCTCACCACATCGCCGGGCGCCAGCGTCTCGGCCAATTGATCCGGCTGGGCGTTGACTCGCAACCGGCGCGGCAGATCGGTCCGCTCAATGGGCGCGAGATCCAGCCGGACCAGTCCGCGCGCCGTGAGCGGATCGGCCGCCAAGACCCGCGCGTCCATCTCCACCATGGCCGGACGCGCCAGCGGCGGCGCGCCGACGAGCAGAGCCTTGCCCCAGACGAGTAGGCAACCGGCCGCCGCCAGAGCACAGCCGGCCATCAACGCGCCCGAGAAGCGCCCCCCTTTCGCCAGTGCACCCAGGCCCACGGCCAGGCCCAGCCAGAAGGCGACCCAGGCCATCCATTGCGTCGGAGCAGGCAGAACGAACCAGGCGAAAATGCCGGCGCCCACGGCGATAGGCGCCCAGAGAGGCAACTGCGAACGCTCCCTTTCGAGGAGCGCTTCCAGCCTTCCCGGTAACAATTCCGCCCAGGCGGTGCTGCGCCGCAACAAGGGGATTTGTCGAGGCGGAAAAGCCGTGCTAGGGGCATGCTCGTTCAAAAGGACCCACCCGCAAAATGAGGGAATAAGGCATAGCGTGGCAGACGGACGGAAACAAACAGGCACGGTCGTCACGCGTTTCGCTCCCTCGCCGACCGGTTATCTGCATATCGGCGGCGCACGCACGGCACTTTTCAATTACCTCTTCGCGCGCCACCATGGCGGCAAGTTTCTGCTACGGGTCGAAGACACCGACCGCGCCCGTTCGACGGAAACGGCCATCGAGGCGATCTTCGATGGTCTGAGCTGGCTGGGCCTCGCCGGCGACGACGAGGCGGTCTTCCAATTTGCACGCGCGGCTCGCCATGCTGAGGTCGCGCAGGCGCTGCTTGCGGCCGGCCATGCCTACAAGTGTTTCGCCACGCCCGAAGAGCTTGCCGAACTGCGAGAGCAGCAGCGCGCAGCCCGCCAGCCGATGCGCTATGACGGCCGCTGGCGCGACCGCGACCCCGCCGAGGGGGGCGACAAGCCCTTCGTCATCCGGCTGAAGGCCGCGCGCGAAGGCGAAACGGTGATCGAGGATGCGGTGCAGGGCCGCGTCGTCGTGCAGAATGCGGAGCTGGACGATATGGTCCTGCTGCGCTCGGACGGCACGCCCACCTATATGCTCGCCGTCGTGGTCGACGATCACGACATGGGCGTGACGCATGTCATCCGGGGCGATGACCATCTGAACAATGCCTTCCGTCAGCTCGGCATCATCCGTGCCATGGGCTGGGATGAGCCGGTCTATGCCCACATCCCCCTCATTCACGGGTCGGACGGCGCCAAGCTTTCCAAGCGTCATGGCGCGATGGGCGTGGATGCCTATCGCGATGAACTCGGCATGCTGCCGGAAGCGGTGCTGAATTATCTGCTGCGCCTGGGCTGGGGCCATGGCGATGAGGAGATCATCAGCCGGGAGCAGGCCGTCGAGTGGTTCGATCTACCCGGAGTCGGGCGTTCGCCGTCGCGGTTCGACATCAAGAAGCTCGAAAATCTGAACGGCCATTATATCCGCGAAGCGGACGATGGCCGGCTCGCCCTGCTCGTCGCGGAGCGCATGGCGCCGCTTGAGGATGCCGCCGCGGCCCAGGCCCGGCTGCACACGCTCGCCGCCATCATGCCTGCCCTCAAACCACGCGCGAAAACGCTGCTGGAGCTGACCGACGGCGCCGCCTTCCTCTTCGTGTCGCGACCGATTCCTGTCGACGAAGGGGCCGGAAAATTGCTAGACGAGCCGGCACGGACCCTGCTGGGGAACGTGGCCGACCGCCTGCGTGCGCTGTCCGATTGGACGCTCGAGGGGATCGAGGCCGAGGTGAGAGCCGTGGCCGAGAGTGCCGGTCTTGGTCTTGGCAAGGTGGCGCAGCCATTGCGCGCCGCATTGACCGGAAGGACGACCTCGCCCGGAATATTCGACGTGCTTTTCCATCTTGGCCGCGAGGAGACGATCGGCCGTCTGGATGACCAGGCAGGGGTGCCGGCCCAGGCAGGAAAGAGCGAACCGCAAGTTTGAGCAACAAGGGGTGACAGAATGAGCGATGCCAAAGTCAAACTGACCGTGGACGGCAAGGAACTCGAGTATAACGTCGTCGAGGGCTCTGTCGGTCCCCGTGTTCTGGACATTCGCAAGCTCTATGCCCAAACGGGCCTGTTCACCTACGATCCCGGCTTCACATCCACCGCAAGCTGCGACTCCGCGCTCACCTATATCGACGGAGACAAGGGCGTCCTGCTGCATCGCGGCTACCCCATCGATCAGCTGGCCGAGCAGTCCAATTTCATGGAAGTGGCTTATCTGCTGCTGCGCGGCGCTCTGCCGAGCAAGGATGAGTTCGACCTGTTCGAGCGCACCATCACGCGCCACACCATGGTGCATGAGCAGCTCAACATCTTCTATCGCGGCTTCCGGCGCGATGCGCATCCGATGGCGATCATGTGCGGTGTCGTGGGCGCGCTCTCGGCCTTCTACCACGACTCGACCGACATCACCGATCCGCATCAGCGCATGGTCGCGAGCCACCGCCTCATCGCCAAGATGCCGACGCTGGCGGCCATGGCGTTCAAATATTCGATGGGCCAGCCCTTCGTCTATCCGCGCAACGACCTGAGCTACACCGCGAATTTCCTGCGCATGTGCTTCTCCGTGCCTGCCGAGGATTATGTGGTCGATCCCGTGATCGAGCGGGCGATGGACAAGATCTTCATCCTCCACGCCGATCATGAGCAGAACGCCTCCACCTCCACGGTGCGGCTGGCCGGCTCCTCGGGCGCCAATCCCTTCGCTTGCATCGCGGCCGGCATCGCCTGCCTGTGGGGCCCGGCGCATGGCGGCGCGAACGAGGCCGCGCTCAACATGCTGCGCGAGATCGGCACGCCGGATCGCATCCCGGCTTATATCGCCCGCGCCAAGAACAAGGACGACCCGTTCCGCCTGATGGGCTTCGGCCACCGGGTCTACAAAAATTACGATCCCCGCGCGAAAGTGATGCAGGCCACCGCCAAGGAGGTGCTGGACAAGCTCGGCGTCGACGATCCGATCTTCGACGTGGCTCGCGAGCTTGAGCAGCTTGCCCTGCATGATGACTATTTCATCGAGAAGAAGCTCTACCCGAATGTGGATTTCTACTCAGGTGTGATCCTCTCGGCGATGGGCTTCCCGACGGACATGTTCACCGTCCTCTTCGCCCTTGCCCGCACCGTGGGCTGGGTCGCGCAGTGGAACGAAATGATCTCCGACCCAGAGCAGAAGATCGGCCGTCCGCGCCAGCTCTACACCGGCCCGACGCAGCGGGATTACGTCCCCCTCGCCCAGCGCTGAGGCGACCCTGCTCGCATCATGAAAAAGGGGCGCTCCGGCGCCCCTTTTCTTTTCCCTCTACGGTCTTTCCGGAAGCTGGCCTTTTTCGGCCTCCCGACTCACGCCGCCTTGCGACCTTTCGTCAGCTTCTTGAGCAGCATGTCCCGCTTGAGGCGCGAGAGATGGTCGATGAAGAGAATGCCTTCCAGATGATCCATCTCATGCTGGAGGCATGTGGCGAGCAAGCCGTCCAGCTCCTCCTCATGGATGCGGCCCTTCCGGTCCATCCAGCTTGCGCGGATGCGTGCGGGGCGCTCCACCTCGGCATATTGATCCGGCACCGAGAGGCAGCCCTCGCTGTAAACGGACTTCTCGGGCGAGCCTTCGAGGATCTGCGGATTGATGAAAACCAGAGGATTTTTCACCGGCGGCGCGTCTTCCTCGTCCGACTCCGGCTCCTGCAGATCGATCACCAGCAGGCGCTTGGGCACGCCGACCTGAATGGCCGCAAGCCCGATGCCGGGCGCGTCATACATCGTCTCGAACATATCATCGATCAGCGTCTGCAACTCATCGTCGATCGTCTCGACCGGCGTCGAAATGGTCCGCAGAAGCGGGTCGGGAGTCTCAAGGATCGGACGGATTGCCATGAGGATCAGATATGGAACACACTGCCCAAGATCAAGCGCCGGTGAATGCTTTGTTCCGATCACCCTGATCGAACGCCATGAAACATCCGTCTTATCACGCCACCTTGCCTGCAAAGCCGCCAGGCTGGACACTGGCGGCGCAGCAGCAGGCGGAAGAGGGAGCGGCCGATGAACGAAGACGAAGATCAGGAGGCCGTCATCGCCTTCCTGTCCCAGCCCGAGACGCTGGACTCCTCCGGGCCGGTCGAGCGCATCGACACCCATGGTGCGATCGTCTTTCTCACGCCCGAGCGCGTCTTCAAGCTCAAGCGCGCGGTGCGCTACCCGTATCTGGATTTCTCCACCGCCGAGAAACGCCGCGCGGTCTGCGAGGCGGAACTGCGCCTCAATCGCCGCACCGCGCCCGACCTTTATCTGGAAGTCCGCGCCATCAACCGGACAGCGGACGGCAGCCTGGGCTTCGGGCCGGGAGAGCCCGTCGACTGGCTGGTCGTCATGCGGCGCTTTGCCGATGAAGATCTGCTGGAGGCAGTGGCGGCGCGCGGCGAACTGGACCCCGCGCGCGTGCGGGCACTGGCCGATCATATTGCCGCCTTTCATGCCGAGGCCGAGGTCGTGACCGTGCACGACGGGGCGGCGCGGGTGCGCGCGGTGATCGACGGCAATCGCGCGAGCATGGCGGCGTGCGAGGACGCAATCCTGCCTCCCAACGATTGCGAGGCGCTTCACGAGGCCAGTCTCAACGCGCTGGAGAGCATCGCGCCGCTGCTCGATGCGCGCGGGGCTGACGGCCATGTCCGCCACTGCCATGGCGATCTCCATCTCGCCAATATTTGTCTGTGGCATGGTAAGCCGACCCTGTTCGACTGCCTGGAATTCGACCCCGAACTGGCGCGGACGGATGTGCTCTACGATCTCGCTTTCCTCATCATGGACCTGTGGGAGCGCGGGCTGCGCGAACAAGCGTCCCTCGCCTTCAACCGCTATTGCGACATGACCGGCGAGCGGGAGGGCGTGGCGGCGCTGCCGCTCTTCCTGTCGATGCGCGCGGCGGTGCGGGCGCATGTGAATGCGCAGGCAGCGGGCCAGCAGAACGATCCGGCGGAGAAGGAAGCGAAGCGCAAGGCCGCGCGGGACTATCTGGCCGCCGCCCGCGCCTTGCTCGATCAGCCTCCCCCGCGCCTGATCGCCATTGGCGGCCTCAGCGGCACCGGCAAATCCACGCTGGCGGGGAAGCTGGCGCCCGAGATCGGCGGCGCGCCGGGCGCTCGCTGGCTACGAACCGACGTTCTCCGCAAGCGACTGGCGGGGCCCGCACCCGAGGAACGTCTGCCGCCGGATGCCTATACGCCCGAAGCATCGGCACGGCTCTACCGCTGCCTGCTCGATGAAGCCGGCGCTATGCTGGAGGCCGGGCGGAGCGTGGTGGTCGATGGCGTGTTTGCCCGCGCGGATGAGCGCGAAGGGGTGACGAGCGTAGCCCAAGCGAGGCAAACAGCCTTCACCGGGCTTTGGCTGGATGCGCCGGAATCGCTACTGGAAACGCGCGTAAAGGCCCGGATTGGCGACGCTTCCGATGCGGACACTGCTGTCGTGCGTATACAACAGGCTTACGATGTGGGCGCGCTGGACGCCTGGCAGCGGATCGATGCCTCCGGCTCCGTGGAGGCGGTGGTGGAAGTGGCCCGGCGGGCTGCGGGCTAGCCCCCTCCCCCTCCGTTCGCCCTGAGCTTGTCGAAGGGCCGTCCTTTTTTTTGTGGCTTTGAGGAAGAAGCACAACCCTTCGACAAGCTCAGGGCGAACGGGAGGTGCGACCGGGCCTTGGGTTCCTGCTTTCACAGAAACATAGGGATTACCAATAACTTATTGTAATTATTACTTTATGTTATTGGGCGCCGTGCCCGCAACGCCTGCGCCAGCGTGCCTTCGTCGAGATAGTCCAGCTCCCCGCCCACGGGTACGCCATGGGCAAGCTGGGTCAGGCGCACGGGATAGGTCTCCAGCCGCTCGGCGATGTAATGCGCGGTCGTCTGGCCCTCCAGCGTGGCGTTCATGGCCAGCACCACCTCGTCGATGCCGCCGGCGGCGACGCGCTGGATGAGCGGCGCGATGGAAAGATCCTCCGGCCGCACGCCGTCCAGCGCGGAAAGCCGTCCGCCCAGCACATGGAAACGGCCGGGGAACAGGCGCGACTTATCGAGCGCCCAGAGATCCGCCACATCCTCCACCACGCAGAGCGCGCGAACATCCCGTTTCGGATCGGCGCAGACGCCGCATGGATCGACCGTATCGACATTCCCGCAAATCGAGCAATGCACCATGCGCTGCTGCACGCTCTCCAGCGCGCGCAGCAGCGGCACCATCGCCGTGTCGCGCCGTTGCAGCAGATGCAGCACCGCGCGCCGCGCCGAGCGGGGGCCAAGGCCGGGCAGACGGGCCAGCGCCTGCGTGAGCGCGTCGATCTCTGGTGAAGCCATGATCCCAAATAAGGGGTTGCGCTTGGGGGATACAAGCGTTTCAGAAGGCACCCATGAACAGGCTGCGGATTATCTTCATGGGGACGCCCGATTTCGCGGTGCCGGCGCTCGATGCGCTGGTCGCGGCAGGGCACGAGATCGTGGCTGTCTATACCCAGCCACCCCGCCCCGCCGGCCGGGGCAAGACTCCACGCCCCAGCCCGTTGCAGGCGCGCGCGGAGGCGCTCGGCCTGCCGGTCCGCACGCCGCTCACCCTGCGCGATCCGACCGAGCAGGAGGCGTTCGACGATCTCGACGCGGACGCCGCCGTGGTCGCAGCTTATGGCCTCATCCTGCCGATCCCTGTGCTCCATGCCCCGCGCCTTGGCAGCCTCAACGTCCATGCCTCGCTCCTGCCCCGCTGGCGGGGCGCCGCGCCGGTCCAGCGCGCGATCCTTGCAGGAGACGCGGAAACCGGCGTCACCATCATGGCGATGGCCAAGGGCCTCGATACCGGGCCGATGCTGGCGAAGGTCCGCACGCCAATTGAGAGCAAGACGGCGGGCGATCTCACCGGCGAACTCGCGCGATCCGGCGCGGCGCTGATGGTGGAGGTGCTCGGCGATATCGGCGCTTATCTGCCGCAGGTGCAGCCGGACGAAGGCGTGCTTTATGCCGCCAAGATCGACAAGGCCGAAAGCCGCATCGACTTCGCCGCCGGGCCGGTGCAGGCGGAGCGGCAGGTGCGCGCCTTCAATCCCGCGCCGGGGGCATGGACCGCGCTGGATGGCGAGCGGATCAAGATCCTCGCCGCGACCATCGATCCGCAGCCGGGCGAGCCGGGCGTGGTGCTGGATGATGACCTGCTCATCGGATGCGGCGCGGAAGGCTCGCTCCGCCCTACCCTCGTGCAGCGCGCCGGCAAAGGCGCGATGAGCGCGGGCGAATTGCTGCGCGGCTTCCCCATCCCCGCCGGCACCCGGCTGGCATGACGCGCTTCGCCTTCACGGTGGAGTATGACGGCCGGCCCTATATGGGCTGGCAGCGGCAGGCCCATGGGCCGAGCGTGCAGCAGCATATCGAGGAAGCGCTGGGGCGCGTCGTGGGCCATACGCCGGTGGTGCATTGCGCCGGACGCACCGATGCCGGCGTCCATGGCCTCGGCATGCGCGCCCATGCCGATCTCGACAAGGCCATCACGCCCTTCCGCCTGATGGAAGCGCTCAACGCGCATCTGCGGCCCGAGCCCATCGCCATCCTTGCCTGCGAGATCGTGCCGGACGATTGGCACGCCCGCTTCTCCTGCATCGCGCGCGCTTATGAATATCGCATCCTCAATCGCCGGGCACGGCTGACGTTCGAGGCCGGGCTGGTCTGGCGCGTGACACAGGCGCTGGACGAGCGGGCGATGGATGAGGCCGCGCAGATGCTGGTCGGGCGGCATGACTTCACCACCTTCCGCTCTGCCCAGTGCCAGGCCGACAGTCCGCTGCGGACGCTCGACCGGCTGGACGTGATCCGCAAGGGCGAGTGCATCACGGTGCATGCCAAGGCCCGCAGCTTCCTGCATCATCAGGTCCGCTCGATGGTGGGATGCCTCGCGCTGGTCGGCATGGGCACATGGTTGCCGGCCGATCTCAAGGCGGCGCTGGAGGCGCGGGACCGCAGCAGGCTGGGCTATAATGCACCGCCGGATGGACTCTATTTCATGCGCGCCGATTATCCCGTTGCTGGTGGGGCTGACTGATCGGGGGCCTATCGCCGCCACACAAACACACCGTTCGCCCTGAGCTTGTCGAAGGGCCGTTCTTTTCTTTACCGCTTGCAGAAGAAAGGCAGCCCTTCGACAAGCTCAGGGCGAACGGTGTGTGTGGGGGGGCAATGCAGGGCGCGTGCTCGCCCTTGCCGGCTAGATAAGCACCGCCCTCATCCCTCGTCGACGAGGATTTCAGCGGCAGGACTATGCCCCAGAAAAGCCGCAGGGCTGGCGCTGGCCCCATAGGCACCGGCCAGGAAGACCGCGACCAGATCGCCCGGCTCTACGTTCGGCAGCGCCACGGCATCCCCCAGCCGGTCGAGCGGAGTGCATAAGCAACCCACGACATGCACAGGATCGGCAGCGGCCGCCGCATCGAAGCGATTGGCCAGCGCGATGGGGTAATTACGGCGCACGACGGTGCCGAAATTGCCGCTGGCCGCCAGTTGGTGATGCAGCCCGCCATCGATGATCGCGAAAGCCTCGCCCCGGCTGTGCTTCACTTCGATCACGCGGGAGAGATAAACGCCGGCTTCCGCCACGAGGAATCGACCCAATTCCAGCGCGAAGCGGCTTTGCGCCAACACCGCCGGCCGGTTCTCAAGCAGATCCCCAAGCGCGGCGCCGATAGCCGCCAGATCGATCGGCGCATCGCCGGCGAAATAGGGCACACCGAACCCGCCGCCCAGATTGACGAGCGGCGGGACAGCGCCGGCCTCATCGGACAGGCGAGCGGCGAGGTCCAGCGTCGCGGCCTGCGCGGCCATGATCGCGGCGCTGTCGAGCGATTGCGACCCGGCGAACACATGCCAGCCGCGCCATTCCGCCCCCGCCCCGATAACCTGCCGGGCGAGCGCCCCCGCACGGTCGGCATCCACGCCAAAGGGCCGCGCGCCGCCGCCCATCCGCATGCCGGAGCCCTTCAGTTCGAAATCGGGATTCACCCGCACGGCGAGGCGCGGCCGGATACCATGGCGCTCGGCAAGGGCGAGGACGCGGGCGGCTTCCCCTTCCGATTCCAGATTGATGGTGACGCGGGCATCGAGGGCCGCAGCCAGTTCCGCATCGGTCTTGCCGGGGCCGGCGAAGCTGATCCGCCCGCCATCAACGCCCGCACCCCGCGCCAGCGCCAGTTCCCCAGCCGAGGCGATGTCGAAGCCGTCCACCAGTCCCGCCATCAGCGCGAGCAGCGGCGGGAAGGGATTGGCCTTCATCGCATAATGGATATCCAACCCCGGCGGCATGGCCGCGCGCAGATCGGCAATGCGCCCGCGGATGAGGCCGGCATCATAAGCGAACAGCGGCGTCCCGCCCGCTTCGTCGGCCAGAGCGGCAGCGCCCCGCCCGCCGATAAGCAGCATGCCGTCTTCGCTTTCGAAACCGGGCGGAATCGGCCCCATCGGCTTGATCTTGGGCGCATTCATGCGGCGGTCTCCAGCGCCATGGCGGCGAGCGCGGCGTGGTCCAGCTTGCCATTGGGATTGCGGGGCATGTCCGCCAGCACCATTATGGTCGCGGGCTGCATGAAGCTGGGCAGCGCGCGGCGCAATTGCTCGGCCAACCGGTCCGGCAGCACCTCGCGGTCCGTCTCGCACAAGGCGGGCTCGCCACCCACGAACAGGACGATCGCCTGCCCCAGCCGCTCATCCGGTCGGCCCAGCGCGCAGGCTTCCGCCACGCCGGCCACGGCCAGCGCCGCCTCCTCGATCTCGCTCGGGCTGATGCGATTGCCGGCGCTTTTTATCATGGCATCGTCCCGTCCCACAAAGCGCAGCAGCCCCTCCCTATCGCGCACCACCGTATCCCCCGACCAGACGGCCGTGCCGCCATGGACGGACGCGGGGGGCGCAGGACGGAAGCGCCTGGCCGTCCGCTCGGCATCGCGCCAATAGCCCTGCGCCACCAGCGGGCCGCAATGGACCAGCTCGCCCGACTCATCATCGGCCGTCACACTGCCATCGGGCCGCACGACGAGCACCTCGGCATCCGGAATGGCGCGGCCGATGCTCTCGGGATGATCGGCCAGCATGGCGGGCGGCAGGAAAGTAGAGCGGAACGCCTCGGTCAGCCCATACATCGCGACGATGTCCACGGCCGGAAAGCTCGCGCGCAGCCGCTCGATCAGCGGGCGGGTGAGCGCGCCGCCGCTATTGGTGATCCGCCGCAGCGTGGTGCGGGCCTCGGCCGGCCAGTCGATCTCGACAAGCTGCATCCAGAGCGGCGGCACCCCGGCCAGCGTGGTGATCCCGTGGCGCGCCGCCGTTTTCGCGACATCGCGCGGCAGCAGATAATCGAGCGGAACGACGCAGCCCCCTGCCCACCAGGTGGAGAGAAGCTGGTTCTGGCCGTAATCGAAGCTGAGCGGCAACAAGGCGAGCGTGCGATCATCGGCCGCCAGCCCCAGATAGCTGGCGACGGAACGCGCACCGATCATCAGATTGGCATGGCTGAGCATCACGCCCTTGGGACGGCCAGTGGAGCCGGAAGTATAGAGGATCTCGACCAGCGCATCGGGATCGGCCGCACTCGGCGGCAGCGCGGGCGCGGAGGCTTCCATCGCCGCCATGATCGCGCTGTCCTCGACCAGCGCCACGCCCTCCGGCACGTCGCCCGGCTCCAGCGTGGCGAAGCGCGCGGGCTGGGAAATCAGCATCGCCGCGCCGCTATCGGCAAGGATGTGCGCGGCCTGCGCGTGCTTGAGCAGCGGATTGATGGGCACATACAAGTGCCCCGCCCGCGCGACCGCCAGCGGCAGCAGCGCCGCCGGAACGCCCTTGGGCAGCCATGCCGCGATCCGGCTGCCCGGCGCGAGTCCCCCATGCACCTCATGGACAAGCCAGTGCGCAAGGCGACCGACCATCGCCTCCATCCCGGCATAATCGATCGTGCCGAACTTACCGGCCAGCGCGGTCGCCCGCGCCGCGCCGCGAGATGGGAGATGATCGAGCGGAGGAAGCATTGCGCGCCATTAACATGATCCGCCAGCGAGGGGGATAGGGCGCTTTTCAAACCCGCGCGAACCGGCTAGGGGCCGCCGCGATGCGGACGAGCAAGGACGATGGCGCGAGCGCGCCCCTGAACGAGGCCGAGGAAGCGCTGCGTGCGGCGCTGGTGGATGAGCTGGTGCTCCCGCCAGAGCGGGTCGCGGCGTTCGATGCGGAGACGCCGCTGTTCGGCGCCTTGCCGGAACTCGATTCCATGGCAGTCGCCACTCTGCTGACCGATCTGGAGGATCGGCTGGGTATCGTGATCGACGATGACGATATGGATGCCGAAATGTTCGAGACGTTCGGCAATCTCAGCGCCTTCCTGACGCGCAAGCTGGATCAGCGCACGCGCTAGAGCTGCTGCGCTCGGCGCAATCACTCAGGCGCGTTTTGCGTTTGCTCCACATATTGCATCGCAGCAGACTTCACCCTGCAAGCATGAACCGTAAGAACATGGGATGCCGGACAAGGCTCTTTTGTAACCTCACAAAGGAGATTGTTCGTGAAGAGAAGTCTATTCGCCGCCACGCTGCTCTCGCTGGCCGTCGCCTCGCCAGGGCATGCGAAGGAAGAACCCGTCAGCTTCACATATGACGGGATCGCCTACACCTACACCGTAACGGAGCTTGGCGAGAATCGCCGGGTGATCGAAGGGCGCGCCAAACCCGGCAGCCACTTCCGGCTCGTCGTGGCCGGCGGCCGGGTCTTCGGCACGGCCAATGACGCGCCCGTCTCGTTCCGCGTGAAGGATACCGTCGCGCTTAGCGACACGAGACTGAAAATGGCCTCGCGCTAAGCGCCACCCATTCGAGCGCCTGTGACTCCTGGGCGCTCGAAACCGGCCGGCATGGCGGGAGCATCACGCTCTCACCGTGCCGGCCGGCTCTTCATTTTTCAAATCGGACGTTCAGGCCGGCACATGCTCGCGCTGCGCCTCGAAATCCGCCTCGGCCAGGAAGCGCTCGGCATCGAGCGCGGCCATGCAACCCATGCCGGCCGCCGTGACCGCCTGACGATAGATCTTGTCCGTCACGTCGCCAGCCGCGAACACGCCGGGAATATTCGTGGTCGATGTGCCCTTCTCCACCAGCAGATAGCCGTCATCGAGCGGCAGCTTGCCCTCGAACAGCTCCGTCGCGGGCTTGTGGCCGATGGCGACGAACGCGCCGTCCGTCGGCACATGGCTCTTCTCGCCCGTGACGGTGTCGACGAGATCGACGCCCACCAGCCCTTCCGGATCGCCCCCGCCCACGAACTGCTCGACAGCCTTGTTCCAGAGCACCTTGATGTTGGGATGGGCATGCAGCCGGTCCTGAAGGATCTTCTCCGCCCGCAGCGAATCGCGGCGGTGGATCAGCGTCACGTCCTGGCTGTGATTGGTGAGGTAGAGCGCTTCCTCGACAGCGGTGTTACCGCCGCCGATCACCACCACCTTCTTGCCGCGATAGAAGAAGCCATCGCACGTCGCGCAAGCGGAGACGCCCTTGCCCTGGAGCAGATGCTCGCTCTCCAGTCCCAGCCATTTGGCCTGCGCGCCCGTCGCGATCACCAGCGTGTCGCCATAATATTCGGTGCCGTCATCGCCGGTCAGCTTGAAGGGGCGCTTGCTGAGATCGACGTCGACGATCTGATCGTACATCATCTGCGCGCCGACATGCTCGGCCTGCGCCTGCATCTCCTCCATGAGCCAAGGGCCCTGGATGACGTCCCGGAAGCCCGGATAATTCTCCACATCGGTCGTGATGGTGAGCTGGCCGCCGGGCTGGATGCCCTGCACCACGATGGGAGCCATACCGGCACGCGCCGCATAAATGGCCGCCGAGAGACCGGCCGGACCGGAGCCGAGAATGATCATGCGCGAACTGTGCGTGGCGGTCATTGGTGCGTTTCTTCCTTCATGGGCAGAGATTGCGGCGCTCCGCCGGCTGATGCGGCGGTTCCAGAATCATTTAAGGCTTGTCGCGCGGAACACAACGCCTTCACGGGGGCCTTCAAGGGGATAGAGCCGCGAGAGGCACCCGAAACAAGGCTTTTCCTGCATTTCGACTGGACGCCGCGCCCTTTTCCATGCAATGGAGCCGGCAATGGACTTTCGGCTGACTTTTCGCCTTACGCGACTTACGCGCCCTTAGGCGCGACCTATGCGGTTGCCGCAGGCGGCACGCTGCGCCTAAGGGCCATATAGCCACAGAAGCAGAACAACACCGGGCAAGCCAGCGCAGCCTGAATCGCTCTTGCCGGTGAACAACGAAATGTCCGAACCATGATGTTGAGCGATCCCTCCCGCAAATACCGCCCGTTCCCGCAGGTAGACCTGCCCGATCGGCAATGGCCCTCCCGCACGATTCAAAAGCCGCCGCGCTGGCTCTCGACCGATATGCGCGATGGCAACCAGGCCCTTATCGATCCCATGGACACCGAGAAGAAGACCCGCTTCTTCGAGATGCTGACACGGATCGGCATCAATGAGATCGAAGTCGGCTTCCCGTCCGCCGGCGCGACGGAGTTCGATTTCATCTCCGGCCTCGTGCGCTCCGGCCGCATCCCGGATGATGTCATCGTCCAGGTACTGACGCAGGCACGGCGCGACCTCATAGAGCGCACCTTCGAGAGCCTGCGCGGCGCAAAGCAGGCCATCGTGCATGTCTATAACGCGGTCTCCCCGGCGTGGCGGCGGATCGTGTTCAACATGGACCGGCCGCAGATCAAGCAGATCGCCATCAATGCCGCGAAGATCATCCGCGACGAGGCAGCCAAGCAGCCGGATACGGACTGGCATTTCGAATATTCGCCGGAGACCTTCTCGACCGCCGAGCTGGATTTCAGCCTGGAGTGCTGCGAGGCGGTGATGGATATTCTCCAGCCCACGCCGGAGCGGCCGCTGATCCTCAACCTGCCCGCCACGGTGGAGGCAGCGACGCCCAATATCTATGCCGACCAGATCGAATGGTTCTGCCGGCACATCCGGAACCGTGACTCGGTCTGCATCTCGCTCCATCCGCATAACGACCGGGGCACCGGCGTCGCGGCGGCCGAACTGGGGCTGATGGCCGGCGCGGACCGCGTGGAGGGCTGCCTGTTCGGCAATGGCGAGCGCACGGGCAATTGCGATCTCGTGACGGTCGCGCTCAACATGTACACGCAGGGCATCGCGCCCGGCCTCGACTTCTCCAACATGGAGGAGATCGTGCAGACGGTGACGTATTGCAATCAATTGCCCGTGCACCCGCGTCACCCCTATGCGGGCGATCTGGTGTTCACCGCCTTCTCCGGCAGCCATCAGGACGCCATCAAGAAGGGCTTCGCCGCGCAGGAACAGCGCAATGACGAGATCTGGGACGTGCCCTATCTGCCGATCGACCCGGCGGACATCGGTTGCTCCTATGAGGCGGTGATCCGCGTCAATTCGCAATCCGGCAAGGGCGGCGTCGCCTGGGTGCTCCAGCAGGACAAGGGCCTCAAGCTGCCCAAGCGGATGCAGGGCGATTTCTCCAAGGTGGTGCAGGAGCTGGCCGACAAGTCCAGCCGCGAGTTGCAGGCCGGCGACATCTGGCAAGCCTTCGAGCAGCATTACGGCCTGACCGACGACCAGCCCTACCGCCTCGTGGACTATTTCGAGAGCGGCCCGGCCGGCAACCGCGTGTTCACCGGCAAGATCGCCCATAATGGCGAGGAGCGCAGCATCTCCGGGCGCGGCAATGGCCTCATCTCATCGGTGCTGGCGGCCTTGCGGGAGGGGCTGGGCATCGGCCTCGACGTGATCGACTATAACGAGCACGCCATCGGCACGGGCGGGGACGTGCGCGCCGCTGCCTATGTGGAATGCCGCACGGATGAGGGGCTCACCATCTTCGGCGTGGGCATGGACGAGGACGTGGCGACCGCCTCGGTCAAGGCCGTGCTCTCCGTGGCGAATGGGCTTGAACGGCGGGGCGCGGTGGCAAAGGCTGCCTGAGCGGGCACCTTCCGTCAGAGCGACAACCAATTTCGGCCGGGGCGATGCTCCGGCCGTTTTCGTGTGGAGCCAATTGTGGTGCTATCAATTGGAAGCAAGATATCGAACCATGGCGCCCTGAAGGCGAGTCGACCTTGCGGAGGACAAGATGACAATGACTTACCCCCGATCCTTGCCGCCGGTCATGCTGTGCCTCGCTCTATTGGGGCTGGCGGCATGTGGCGCGCCGTCCGAGACGGGCACGAACGAAGCGCCGGCAAACGAAGCTTCGATCAATGAGGTCGCGCCTCCTCCCCTTGCGATAGCCAACGAGTCCGCCGACAGTCCGATGCCGGATGCACCCACCATCGGCCCGCTCTCCTGCGCGGCGGATATCGGCGCCGCCGCCGCCGAGCGGCGCGCCAAGGTCTGTCGCAACGTCTCGCCCGCCACGCGCCCGCCATGCAATGTCGCCAATAGCTGCGCGATGATCGAGGACGAGATCGCGCGAAGCTGCGCCTTGTTCGATGGCGAAGGCGAGCCGATGCCGGATTGCCAGCCCGCGCCCAAGAGCGGGGAAGCCGCCGCCGCCGTGGTGGAGCTTTATTATTCCGCCCTCAATGCCCGCGACTACGACACCGCATGGCAGCAATGGGGCGAGGACGGCCGGCCCGGCGAAACGCGCGACGCCTTCGAGGCGGGCTTTGCGCGCACGCGCTCCACGGAGGTGACGATCGGCGCGCTCGAGCCGGGCGAAGGCGCCGCCGGATCGATCTACCAAACGGTGCCGGTGGAAGTGGACGCCACGCTCGACGATGGGCAGCGCCAACGTTTCAGCGGCGCATACGTCCTGCGCCGCGTCAACGATGTCGAAGGCGCCTCGCCGGCCCAGTTACGCTGGCATATCACCTCGGCCCGGCTTGCCGAAGCGACGCGCTGACAGGGCGGGCAAGAACAGAAGCGCCGCCCCCGCTCGGATTTGTGTGGGGGTAACGGAAGAGGGCGTTATATAGCCCACACACCCATTTGCAGTTACCCTGTTCGCCCTGAGCCTGTCGAAGGGCTGTGCTTCTTCAAGGCTCCAAGGAAAGAGCAGCCCTTCGACAAGCTCAGGGCGAACGGGGGGCTCAAACCGTCACTGCACACCGGCTCGCAAACAACAAATCGCCACACCGCCGCGTCAATCCCGCCAGCCAACGAACGCGCCCCTAGAGCCCTCAACCGCCGATCTGCACGCCGATCCAGAAGGTCTGCGGCGTGCCGAGGTCGATGCTCTGCGATCCGTTCGCTGCCGTCACCTGCCGGGTGATCACGTCTTCGTCGAACAGGTTTTCCACACGGCCGATCAGCGCCAGTCCATTGGCGAGCGGCACGCGCGCATAGCCGTCCACGGTGGTGGCGGCCGGCATCCGGTCCGATTGCAGATCGTCCTCATATTGCGCGCCCACATGGCGCACGGTGAGCGCGAGGCGTGAATTGCCCGGCGCGCGCCAGCCCAGCGTCGCGGACACGCCGTGGCGCGGGCTCTGGGCCGGCTGCATGCCATCGAGATCGGCCGCGAGCCCGCTCGCTTCCACCTTGCTGTCGTTGAAGGCATAGGAGGCCGCCAGATCGAAGTCGCCCAGATCGAGCGCGCCAGACAGTTCCACACCCTTCGCCACGATCGCATCCACATTGCGGCGCTGGCGCAGATTGGTGCCGATGGTGACGTTCGCCACCGCGTTTTCCAGCCGGTTGTAGAAGGCCGTCGCGGAGAAATGCAGGCCCGGCACTGGGGTCAGATCGAAACCGGCCTCGCCGCCGCGCAGCCGCTCGGGCGACAGGTTGGCGTTGGCCTCGGTAGCCACAGGAAACACCATGAAGCCACGATACAGCTCATTGATGGTCGGCAGGCGGAAGCTGGTATAGCCCGCCGCGCGCAAGGCCAGGCCGGGCGCGGCATTCCAGAGCAGGCCAGCGCGCACGCTCCCTTCCCAATTCTCGCGATCGTCATGGACGGTGGTCGTCACGCCGCCCGTGGCCACATCGCGCTCGATGAAGCGACCGCCGCTGATGCGCCAGTAATCGGCACGCGCGCCGCCGGTCAGCACCACGTCGCCCAGCGTCCAGTCGTCCTCGATATAGAGGCCGGTCGTCACTTGCCGCCCGGTCGCTTCCCGCCGCGCGGTGACGGCGCCCGTGCCGGCATTGATGGCTTCCTCATACATGTCCGCGCTGGCGAAGCGGCTGTCCACGCCGATCCGCAGCAGATGGTCGCCACCCACCGGCGGGCGCACTTCCAGCTTGCCGCCAAGGCCCGTGGAAGGCGTGTTCCGCTGGTCCAGCGTGGGACGGAAGCTGGTGGAGCTGATGACGATGTTGTTGAAATTACGAAGCTGCACATAGGCCAGCGCCTCGACCTGCCAATCGCCGCGCGCGATATAGCGCAGGCTGGCATCCTGCCCTTCCTGCCCATTGTCCGCCCCGGCGAAACGCAGGGTGCGGTCATCGCGGAACAGATTGATCCGCGCCTGAATCTCGCCGGTATCGCCAACCGGCGCGACACCGCGCGCGCTCGCGGCCCATGTCTCGTAGCGGGCTGGCGCACTGGCTGCGACGCGCTGGTCGGCCGGCGTCGTCCAGAAGCCATCGCCGCGCGCATAGCTGCCCGAGACGGCGAGGAAGCCCGCGCCAAGATCGGGCGCAATGGTCGCGTCGATCTGCTGAGCATTGCGCGAGCCATAAAGCGCCCGCGCGCTGTAGAGCGGAAGCTGGCCGCGATCGGCACTGAACAGCTCGATGGTGCCGGCAACCGTGCCCGCGCCGAAGCTGCCCGCCCCGCCGCCACGCGTGATCCGCGCCACGCCGATGGTGTCGAGCGGCAGCGCATTGAACGGGATGGAGCCGAAGAAGGGATCGGCCAGCGGCACGCCATCGAGCAGCACGAGCGCGCGGCTGGTGGCGTTGCCGCCCAGCGCCCGCAGCGTCACGCCCTGCGAGGAGGGATTGGCCGATCGGCTGTCCGACCGGCGGAACTGCTGGAAACCCGCCACATCGCCCAGCGCATGCTCGACCGTGCCCGAGGCATCCTCGGCCAGCCGGTCGCGTCCCAGCGTGATCGAGCCATAGGCCGGCGTGCCCGGCGGCAGATCCAGCCCGCGCCCCAGCACGATCACATCGGGAGCGATAACGCTGTCCCGTGTCTGATCCTGGGCCTGGAGCGGAGAACAAAAGAAGGGCGTGGCGCCGGCAAGCAAGGCGGCGGTCAGATAACGATTCATCATGGCACGCGCCATGCCGGAAGGGTGGCCGCTTGGCAACGGTGGAAGCCAAACGATGCGGCCAGGCACCTTATCTCTTTGACTTATTAGTGACCTATGCCATTGGTGCCCACGGAGTCACGGGATGGAAACAGTCAACCTCGAAGGCTTGTCCTCGCTTGTCGACCTGAGCGGCATCGAACGGGCAAAGCGTGCCGACACCTGGGCAGGCGCCGCGCCGGCTGTGTTTCCGGGCCTCTCCATCCACTCGATCGAAGCCAATCCCAATTTGGGCGCAATCCTCCAGCGGCGCGTGGGCCCCGGCGCCCTGTTCGCCATCTCCTCTGCGCCCGCCGAAGTGAGCTATGCGCCGAGCAGCTCGGGCGAAATCGGCCAGTTCCTCACCATGATGCTGCAGGCGGAAGGCGCCACGATCGCCAGCCAGCGGCAGCGGCAATGCGAGCTGTCCACGGGCGACATCTGCTTCATCGACGAGCGCTACCCCTTCCGGCTTTCCGGCCAGGAATACAGCCAGCTTCTCCTGCTGCGGATGCCGCGCGCGCTGGTGATGAGCCGCTTTCCGGAAATCGAGCATCTCGTCGCCACGCTGATTCCGGGGCGCGATCCCGGCACCTCGCTGCTCGCGCACACCCTGCTGCATCTGCTGCGCGTGGCGGGCGACCTGCGCGAGGCGCAGCAACATGCCGCGATGAATGCGGTGATCCACCTGCTCGGCGCCACATCCGGGCTCGCGGTGGAACTGGAGAATGTCCACTGGCGCGTGCAAAAGGCGCTGGACTTCATCGAACTCAATCTCTCGATCCCGGGCCTCACCGCCGAACAGGTGGCGCAGGCGCAGCACATCAGCCGCCGCCGGCTCGACCAGCTCATGCGCGATGCGCTGGGCCTCTCGATCACCGGCCAGATCTGGAACCGTCGCCTGCAACGCGCCGCCGACGATCTGCGCGATGCCCGCTGGGCAGGCGCCTCCATCTCACAGATCGCATTCGCCAACGGCTTCGAGGACCCGGCCCACTTCGCCCGCGCCTTCAAGCGCCGCTTCGAAATGACGCCCGGCCAATGGCGCGCACTGGCACGGCCGGTAACGCACTAGGCTATACCTTAGCCCTCTCCCGCACGCGGGAGAGGGTTGGGTGAGGGCCTTCTGCTCTATCATTCACGTCCGCCGCCAGATCAGCCCCCATACCAGCCGCTTACGGCGCGATGTGGAGCGGAGCCTCTGAAACGCATTCCGCAATCCGCTTCTGAAACCGCGAGATTATCGCGAATCCTGACGGTGTCCTGACCACGATCCTCGCGGCTCGACGAACAGGCGAGAAAGCCCCTCACCCAACCCTCTCCCGCGCGCGAGATCTTTGCGAAACCTCACGTCCCCCAACCGTTCGCCCTGAGCCTGTCGAAGGGCCGTCCTTTCCTCCATGCCCTCAAGAGAAGAAGAACAAGCGCCGAACGGTGGGGGACGGTTGGGGGACGGGCGGGGGACGCCCATAGTTTCGCAGCGATCCCCCTCGCGGGGGAGGGCTATCCTCGCCCAGCCAACCCAACGCCGGATAGAACGCCGGACGAGCGGAGTGCCCTCAAGCCGCCGCCATCACTCCTTCTGGCCAAGCGTCCACACATAAGCCGCCACAGCACGGATATCCTCATCGCTCAGGTTCGAGCCGCCGCGTGCGGGCATGCCGGTGGCATATTCCTTCGGCGTCACGATGCCCTCGGCGATCACGCGGGCGAGGGACTCGACCGAGCCGTCGCCCCATAGCCAGCGCTCGCCGGTCAGCGCCGGGCCAAGCGTGCCGCCCGCGCCGTCCGCGCCATGGCAGCCGGCGCAGGTGCCGGACCGTTCGAGGCCGTGATAGATGCGGTTGCCCAGCGCCACCTGCTCGGCCGTGAAGCCCTCCGGCAACGGCCCTTCCCCGCCCGCACCGGCCGCCGGCGCGTCGGCCGTGCCCTGAGCGGCGGGGCTGGCAGCGGCGAGCGGCGCATCGGCCGCACCCTGATAGGTCACTTTCCAGATGCGACCATGGACATCGTCCGAAATGTAGAGCGCGCCATCGCCGCCCACCGCCACGCCGGTCGGCCGGTTGAGGGCCTTGCCGCTTGCCTTGTCGGGGCCCGCGAAGCCATCCGCGAACAGGATCCACTCCCCCGAATCCCTGCCATCAGCGAGAGGCTGGAAAACGACGTTGAACCCATCCTGCGGCATCGGCGCGCGGTTCCATGAACCATGGAAGGCGATGAACACGCCGCCCTTATAGGCTGCGGGGAACTGGCCGCCGGCATAGAAAGCGAGATCGGTCGGCGCCCAATGAGCGGGATAGATGGCGGCGGGGTCCTGCTTGTCCGCGCAGCGCCCGATCGCCTTGCCGCCATCGCCGCCATATTCCGGCGCCAGCACGCGCTTGTTCTGGAAGCCGTCATAATAGCAATAGGGCCAGCCGAAATCGTCGCCCTCATTAACCAGCAGCAATTCCTCCGCCGGCAGATCGACGCCGAGCTGGGTCGTATAGAGATCCGGCCAGTTCTGCGAAAGCTGGTCGCGGCCATGCTGCATGGCGAACATCCGCCCCGACCCATCGAAGGTGATGCCGCCGGTGTTGCGGATGCCGGTCGCGTAGCGCTCGCTGGCGGAATAGGTCTGGCCGGTCTGCGCCGCGCTGTATTTCCAGATGCCGGCATATTGCTCCAGCTCGTCGCACGGGTCCTTGCCGGGAGAGCCGGGCTGGCGGTTGGCCTGCTCGCAGACATTGGAAGGCGAGCCGCTGTTGATGAAGAGATTGCCCGCCTCGTCGATGGCGATGGCCTTCATCATATGGTCGCCATCCATGCGCAGGTTCTGGAGGATGACCGTGGGCTCGGCGCTCGGCACGGCCTCGCCTTCACGCAGCTGATAGCGCACGATCCGGTCGTCGACCTGCACGAACAGCCCGTCCTTCCAGATCGCGATGCCGGTGCCGCCGCCCATCTCATCGCCCGCCGAGGCGGTGCCGAAGCGCTCGATCCGCTCCGCCTTCCCGTCGCCATCCTCATCGCGCAGCGCGACGATGAAGCCCCCTTCGGGCGGCGGCGTGCGGAAATAGCGGCTCATCCATGTGTTCACATAGACCGTGCCGTCCGCCGCCACGGCCATGTGGCGGGCATGGCCGACATTGTCCGCAAAGATGGTGGCGCAGAAGCCGGGCGGCAGGCTGAGCCCCGCCTCGTCATTCTTGCAGACGACGGCCTGCTGTTGCGCGCGCCCGGCCCTGTCGCCGGAGGGTGCCGCGAAATAAGCAGCCGCGCCGATGGCGGCGACGGTGCCCAGCCCCGCGATAATGGGGAAAGTCCTGTTCATTGATGGTCTTTCTCTCAACGAGCGCCGGCTGCGCTAACAGGCGACAGGGTAAAGGGCGGCGGCGTCTGACTGCGCAGATCCTTGTTGAAGACGTAGCTAAACTCGCCTTCGACATACCAGACGACACCCTCATGGGCATCGAGGCCGGTGGGTGAGGAAAGCCCTTCCGCCAGCGTCTCCAGCTCGGCCCGGTCGCCCTTCACCGTAACCACGGCGATCTTGCCGCCGCCTTCCGCCTGGGCGAAGCGCAGACCGCCCAGCGGACGCAGCCCATCGGGAGATTCGAGCGTGCGCGATGGCGTCAGCAGCACCGTCCGCCCCGCCGTGCCGTCCGGCCCCATTTCGAGGCGGAACAGCTCGTGCGAGCGGATATTGTTGAGATAGAGATGGCCGTCGCTGCCAAAGGCGATCCCATCGAGCCCCGCGCCCTTGGGGCCGGCATAGGCCGGGTCATGATGCCAGTCCTCCAGCGCCTGTGCGCCGGGGCGCAGCCGGAGGATATGCGAGTGGTTCGTCTCGGTGACGTAGAGCGTGCCATCGCCGGCCACGGCCATGTCGTTGCAGAGCGGGCCCTCGCCCGGCAGCCTGAAGCTCCGCCGCCCCTCCCCCGTCGCCAGATCGAAAGCCTTGAGGTGTGCGCCCTCATCGCCGCCCGCGATGGTGACGCCCATCGCGCGCAGATCATTGTTGCAGACCCACAGCAGGCCGGCCGCGCGATCGACCAGCACCCCGAAGGTGGAGCTGCTGCCGAAATCCCCCGGCTTGATCCACTGCTCGATTGCGCCCGTCGCCAGCGTCACGCGCAGGACTCCGCCGGTCACGCTGCTCACATAGGCATGGCCATCAGCCGAGATACTGACGCTTTCAGGATGCAGCCGCTCGCCCGGCAAGGGAATGGGCGTGTGGTCCTGATCGCTCATGGCCGTCAGCGACAGGGGCAGCAGC
>Ga0160433_100236_pt1 | contig 40426 bp, 31 predicted proteins | sample HID1972K_E0MG_FD_108235 | JGI IMG/M metagenome (GOLD analysis project Ga0160433, IMG submission 108235) | Enriched pill bug-associated microbial communities from UW Madison campus, WI, USA - HID1972K_E0 MG | ecosystem: Host-associated > Arthropoda: Insects > Digestive system > Unclassified ...
CTTGCCCGCGAAGCAGGCACCGCGGTGTATGGCACCGGCTTCGCCGGTGTTCGCGGGCAAGACCCGCTCCCACAGGGTTAGCAGCGCCTGGAAAACCATAATTAAATCAGTAAGATAAATTTTTTTCTATAGAGCGGGCTTGTCCCGCGATCGAGCGCGAAGCGCTCGCATCCCCTGCGCATGCGTTCATCCTGACACACCACAAATGCAGGTTTTTGAGCCACTGCGCAGCCCATCGCAGCGAATCGGCGGCCCGACCAGCCAGCGACGAATGCAACATGTGCCCAGGGTGAAATTTTTTTTGCAGTCACGCTTGAAAAGCCATTGATGGGACATATCTGTTTTGTACGCGATGCCGAAGTCGGGTCGCGTAACGACAAACTCGCTGATATCTCAGGAGATGTACCATGACTACCGCATTTTCTCTCGCTCCACTGTTCCGTCATTCCGTTGGCTTCGACCGTTTCAATGACCTGTTCGAGTCGGCGGCACGTAACGAGGCGGGTAGCAGCTACCCACCCTACAACGTTGAAAAACATGGCGATGACCACTATCGAATCGTCGTTGCTGCAGCCGGTTTCCAGGAACAGGACCTGGACCTGCAAGTGGAAAAAGGCGTCTTGACCGTCTCGGGCGGCAAGCGCGACAGCAGCGCCGAAAGCATCACCTACCTGCACCAGGGCATCGCTCAGCGGGGCTTCAAGCTGTCCTTCCGCCTGGCCGACCATATCGAGGTCAAAGGCGCAGACCTGGCCAATGGCCTGCTCAGCATCGATCTGCTGCGCATCGTGCCGGAAGAGGCCAAGGCCAAGCGGATCCCGATCGGCTCGGAAAAACCCGCGCTGAACTGAGTCGCGCCGGGTAAACCAGAAAGGGCACCTTCGCAGGTGCCCTTTTTTACGTTCTGGAAGCGCTGCTTACACCTTCTGGACCACGTCCCTGTTTACAAGTCTGCGGGTGCTCCCAGCAGCATCTGGCGAAACGCCTGCAGCGGCAGCGGTCGGCTGTGCAGGTAGCCTTGATACAGGTGGCAGCCCAGGCGCTCGAGAAATTCCAGCTGCTCGGACAACTCCACCCCTTCGGCGATCACCACCAGGTCCAGGCTGCGGGCCATGGCGACGATGGCGCGGACGATCTCGGCGTCGTTCGGGTCCACCGGCGCGTCGCGGACGAACGACTGATCGATCTTCAGCGCATCCACGGGCAGGCGCTTGAGGTAGGTCAGCGACGAATAGCCAGTGCCGAAATCGTCCATGGCGAAACTCACGCCATAGTCCTTGAGTTCACGCATCTTGCTGATCGTGTCTTCAAGGTTCTGGATGACGATGCCTTCGGTGATCTCCAGTTTGAGCATGTGCCGCGGCAGGCGGTGGTCGTCGAGGCTGCGCAGCACGCGTTCGACGAAGTCGTTCTGGCGGAACTGCCGGGGACTGATGTTCACGCACAGGCTGAAGTCGTCGGCAACGATGAGCTCGTCCCGGAGCATGCCCGCGCAGGCATCGCAGGCTTCGTCGAGGATCCAGCTGCCCACCTCGAGGATCAACCCGCTTTCCTCCAGTACCTGGATGAACTGCGAGGGCGGTTGCTGACCCAGTTGTGGATGATGCCAGCGAAGCAATACTTCGGCACCGACGATGCGGTTGTCACGCGCGTCCACCTGGGGCTGGAAGTGCAAGGCCAGCTCGCCACGGGCCAAGGCCAGGCGCAGGTCGTTCTCCATGCGCAGACGCTCGCTGGCGGCCTTTTGCATGGTGGCGTGGAACAGTTGCGTGGTATTGCGTCCCGAGTCCTTGGCCCGATAGAGAGCGATATCGGCGCGCTTGAGCAGGTCGGCGGGGGTAGCGCCGTGATCGGGGATCAATGCCACGCCGATGCTCGGTGTCACCTGCAGGCGCTGGCCGTCCAGGCACATGGGCGCGGCCAGCAGCTCGCGCAGGGTATCGGCCAGCTCACGGACCTTGGCCTCGACCGTCTCCCGATTGCCTTCCAAGCCGCTGAGCAGGACCACGAACTCGTCTCCGCCCAGGCGCGCCACGGTGTCTTCCAGGCGCACGCTGGCCTCCAGGCGCGCGGTGATGATCTGCAGCACGATATCGCCCACTGGGTGGCCGAGCGAATCGTTGATGTGCTTGAAGTGATCCAGATCGAGAAACAGCAGGGCGCCGCGCAGGCTGTCGCGCTTGAGCAGGATGATCTGCTGGCTCAGGCGGTCCATCAGCAGGGCGCGATTGGGCAGGTTGGTCAGCGGGTCGTGATAGGCCAGGTGGCGGATCTGCGCCTGGGCGTTCTTCAGCTGGCTGACGTCGCGGGCGGTCAGCAGCAGGCAATCGGTTTCGTTGAGGTTGATCGGCTCCACCGACACCTCGACGGTGAGGAGGTCGCCGCGCTTGTTGCGCCCGAGCATTTCCCGGTGATGCACCCGGCCGCGCTCCATCAGTTCGTTGAGCAGCGCGCCGCGTTGCGTGGCGTCGACCCAGATGCCCAGCTCGTGGACGGTGCGCCCGACCACTTCGCCCGCGCTGTAGCCGGTCAGGCGGCAGAAACCGTCGTTGACTTCCAGGTAGCGGCCGCTTTCGCGTTCGGTGATGGTGATGGCATCGGGGCTTGAGTGGAACGCCTTGGCGAACTTCTCCTCGCTGGCCTTGAGTGCGGCCTCGGCCCGCTGCTGCTGGGTGATGTCGCGCAGGGTCGTGACGCTGCAGGGCTGGCTGTCGACACTGATCAGGCGGCTGGAGATCACGCAGGTCAAGGGTGTGCCGTTGCTGTGGTTGACCACCACGGCCACATTGCTCAGGGCCTGGTCGCGGATGACCCGTTCGATACGTTGGGCGCGTTCGACCGACTCGGCCCATAGGCCGATTTCTTCGGCGGTACGGCCGATCACCTGCTCCACGCCCCAGCCGAAGGTCTGGGTGAAGGCCGGGTTGACCTCGATGAACTGGCCGTTGTCCTGGCGCGTCACGCAGATCGGGTCGGGGCTGGCCTGGAACAGGCTGGCGAACTTCTCTTCCGAGGCGCTCAGGCGCTGCTGGCGCTCGACCTGGTCGGTGATGTCCAGCAGGGTGCCGGCCATGCGCAAGGGATTGCCCTGCTCATCGCGGTAGAGCCGGGCGCGGCTTTCGATATAGCGCGAGCTACCGCCTTCGAGCTGGATGCGGTAGGTAATCTGGTAGTTGCCCGCTGGGCCTTCGCGTAGGCTGCGGTAGGCCTGGCGCATGGCGTTGCGCTCCTGCTCCGGCACGCCCTCGAAGAACGCCTCGAACGACTCGTGGAAGGGCACCGGTTCCAGGCCGTGCAGCTGCGCGGCGCGGGCCGAGCCGTAGAGCATCCCGCTGGGAATGTGCCAGTCCCAGGTGCCCAGTTGCGCCGAGTCCAGGGCCAGGTCCAGACGCTCCTGACTGTCCTTGAGGGCCTGCTCGGCGCGTTTGCGCTCGCTGGTGTCGACGTAGGCGCTGAGCAAGTAGGTGATGCCCTCCATTTCGATGCCCTGGGTGCTGAGGATGCCGTCATGGATCTTGCCGCTGCTGGCGCGAAACTGTACCTCCAGGGTGGCCGGGCCAACGTTGTTGCGGGTCGCCTCCAATACGTGCTGGCGTTGCTGCGGATTGGCCCACAGGCCAAGCTCGAGCGTGGTCTTGCCGACCACCTGCAATGCCGGCCAGCCAAGCGTGTGTTCGAAATGCTGGTTGACCTCGAAGATCATGCCGTCGTGGCGGCGGGTCAGGAGGATCACGTTGGGGCTGAGGTGGAAGAGGGTGGCGAAACGTTTTTCCGAGTTGATCAAGGCGGTTTCCCGCTCGCGCTGGCGAGTGATCTCGCGGATCACCCCGATCATCTGCGGCCGCCCGGTGCTGTCGCGGGTCAGGCTGCCATTGATCTCCAGCCAATGCAGGCTGCCGTCCGGCCAGCGAATGCGATGGCGCATGGCTTGCTCCACCGGCTCGCCATTGACCACGGCGTGAAAGGCCTGGCGCGTGCGTGCACGGTCTTCTTCGGACAACAGGTCGAGGTAGTCGATATCGCCGGGCAAGGGTTGGTCTGGATCGAAGCCGAACAGTGCCTGGGTCCCCCGTGACCAGCTGATTCGCCCACTTTTTATATCCCACAGCCAGGCCCCCAGCCGCGCGCCATTGAGCGCGGCCAGCAATTGTGGGGCGCTCTGCCAGGTCTGCTCCGACTCCTGGGGATCGGCCGCGTGGATGCGCGGCAAGCGCGGAAAACGATTTGCAGTTTTGGACATCGATACCAGACCTTTGGCGGATGACGCGTCCTGGGAGTGGGATGCCGGGGCGCCAGCCTGTCAGGCGAGCCTTCCCTGGCTGTCGAGCAGGGCCATGAAGGCTTTGGCGGCATTCGATAGCGTTCGTTCCGTGTGCAGAATGTAGCCTAGCTGGCGCGACAGCTGTATGCCGGGCAAGGCGATGGGTGCGACCTGCTCATCGAGCATAGTCCGTGGCAGCACGCTCCACGCCAGGCCGATCGACACCATCATCTTGATGGTTTCCAGGTAGTTGGTGCTCATGGCGATGTTCGGCGTCAGGCCCTGGCTCTCGAACAGGCGTTGAACGATATGGTGAGTGAAGGTGTTGCCGCCAGGAAACACCGCCGGATGGTGGGCGACATCGGCCAGGCTCACCGTACCGTTACTGGCCAAGGGGTGTTCGGGAGCGGCGACGAAATCCAGCGCGTCTTCCCATACCGGGACCGCGCGCACCAGGTGGTGCGGCTCGGGGGCCAGTGTGATTACGGCTATTTCAGCGCGGCCATGGAGGATTTCGTCGTAGGCCGCTTCCGAGTCCAGGAACTGAATATCCAACGCAACACTGGGGTACTGCCGGGTAAACGCCCGTAACAACGGAGGCAGCCGGTGCAAGCCGATGTGATGACTGGTCGCCAGGGTCAGCCGACCGGTCACTTCCCCGGACAGGTTGGTCAGCGCGCGGCGCGTATCATCCAGTACATTGAGGATCTGGTAGGCGCGGGGAAGCAGGGCGCGCCCGGCCTCGGTGAGCGTAATCTCCCGGCCCAGGCGATCGAACAGGCGCACATTCAATTGCTGCTCAAGGCCGGCGATGCGCTTGCTGATGGCCGGCTGGGTCAGGTGAAGGCGCTCGCCCGCCCCGGAAAAGCTCCCGGTTTCCGCGATCGCGAGGAAAGCAGTAAGGTTGGCCAGATCCACTTGCTGTATTCCTTGTGGTTATTCAAAGTATAAAAATTATGAATTTGAGTTATTCAATCTAACCCCCTAGCATCGTCCGTACAAGCCAAGGGGTTAATTGGCATAGAAACACTGATGAGGAACCGTCTGATGGCCGGCAGAACGCTCTACGACAAACTCTGGGACTCGCATGAGGTCAAGCAGCGCGACGATGGTTCGTCGCTGATCTACATCGATCGCCACATCATTCATGAGGTGACGTCGCCCCAGGCCTTCGAAGGCCTGCGCCTGGCGGCCCGCAAGCCGTGGCGCATCGACACCAACATCGCCACCCCCGACCACAACGTGCCGACCACGCCAGAGCGCAAGGGCGGCATCGAGGCCATCGTTGACCAGGTCTCGCGCCTGCAGGTGCAGACCCTCGATGAGAACTGTGCCGAATACGGCATCAATGAATTCAAGATGAATGATGTGCGCCAGGGCATCGTCCACGTCATCAGCCCCGAACAGGGCGCGACCCTGCCGGGCATGACCGTGGTCTGCGGCGACTCGCATACTTCCACCCACGGCGCCTTCGGCGCGCTGGCCCATGGCATCGGCACCTCCGAGGTCGAGCACGTGCTCGCCACCCAGTGCCTGGTGGCCAAGAAGATGAAGAACATGCTGGTGCGCGTCGACGGCCAGTTGCCCTACGGCGTGACCGCCAAGGACATCGTCCTCGCGATCATCGGCAAGATCGGCACCGCGGGCGGCAATGGCCATGCCATGGAATTCGCCGGCAGCGCGATCCGTGAACTGTCGATGGAAGGCCGCATGACCATCTGCAACATGTCGATCGAGGCCGGCGCCCGTGTCGGTCTGGTCGCGACCGACGAAACCACCATCGCCTACGTCAAGGGCCGTCCCTACGCGCCGCGCGGCGAGCAGTGGGATCAAGCCGTCGAAACCTGGAAGGGCCTGGTCTCGGACGACGATGCCGTGTTCGATACCGTGGTCGAGCTGGACGCGACGCAGATCAAGCCGCAGGTCAGCTGGGGCACTTCGCCGGAGATGGTTCTGGCTGTCGACCAGCGCGTCCCGGACCCGGCCGCCGAGCCGGACCTGGTAAAGCGCGGCTCGATCGAGCGCGCCCTCAAGTACATGGGCTTGAGCGCCAATCAGGCGATCACCGATATCCGTCTGGACCGCGTGTTCATCGGCTCCTGCACCAACTCGCGGATCGAAGACCTGCGCGCCGCCGCCGAGATCGCCAAGGGCCGCAAGGTCGCCGCGACCGTCAAGCAGGCGATCGTCGTGCCGGGCTCCGGCCTGGTCAAGGCGCAGGCCGAGCGTGAAGGCCTGGACAAGGTGTTCATCGAAGCCGGCTTCGAATGGCGTGAGCCAGGCTGCTCGATGTGCCTGGCGATGAACCCTGATCGCCTGGAGAGCGGCGAGCATTGCGCGTCCACCTCCAACCGCAACTTCGAGGGCCGCCAGGGCGCGGGTGGCCGTACCCACCTGGTGAGCCCAGCCATGGCCGCGGCGGCCGCCGTGACCGGCCATTTCGTCGATGTCCGCGAGTTGATCCAAGGGAGCGCAGCATGAAAGCCTTTACCCAGCACACCGGTCTGGTCGCCCCGTTGGATCGGGCCAACGTCGACACCGACCAGATCATCCCCAAGCAGTTTCTCAAGTCGATCAAGCGTACCGGCTTCGGCCCCAACCTGTTCGACGAGTGGCGTTACCTGGACGTGGGCCAGCCTTACCAGGACAACAGCAAGCGCCCGCTCAATACCGACTTCGTGCTCAACCACGCGCGTTACCAGGGCGCCAGCGTGCTTCTGGCGCGGGAGAACTTCGGCTGCGGTTCCAGTCGCGAGCATGCCCCCTGGGCCTTGGACGAATACGGCTTTCGCAGCATCATCGCGCCGAGCTTCGCCGATATCTTCTTCAACAACAGCTTCAAGAACGGCCTGCTGCCGATCATTCTCGCCGATGAAGAGGTCGACGAGCTGTTCAAGCAGGTCGAAGCCAACCCGGGCTACCAGCTGACCATCGACTTGCAGGCCCAGGCGGTTACCCGTCCGGATGGCAAGGTGCTGCACTTCGACATCGATGCCTTCCGCAAGCACTGCCTGCTCAATGGCCTGGACGACATCGGCCTGACCCTGCAGGACAGCGATGCCATCAAGGCCTTCGAAGGCAAGCACCGCGTGAGCCAGCCCTGGCTGTTCCGCGATGCCTGATTGAACCCACGTTCCGGGGATAGAGACTATGACCAGTACCCGCCACACCGACGTGGTCCAGCGCCAGTTCGGCGAACAGGCCAGCGCCTACCTCAGCAGCGCCGTGCATGCCCAGGGCAGCGAGTTCGCCTTGCTGCAGGCGGCGCTGGCGGGGCGGGGCGATGCGCGCCTGCTGGACCTGGGCTGCGGAGCCGGGCACGTGAGCTTCCAGGTTGCGCCGCTGGTTGGTGAAGTGGTGGCCTATGACCTCTCCCAGGCAATGCTCGAGGTGGTCGCCAGTGCCGCGGCCGAACGTGGCCTTGGCAATATCGTCACCGCGTGTGGCGCCGCCGAATGCCTGCCGTTCGCCGACGCCAGCTTCGACTTCGTCTTCAGCCGCTACTCGGCCCATCACTGGAGCGACCTGGGCCTGGCCCTGCGCGAAGTGCGCCGGGTGCTCAAACCGGGCGGCGTGGCAGCGTTCGTCGACGTCATGTCGCCGGGCAGCCCGTTGCTCGATACCTACCTGCAAAGCGTCGAGGTACTGCGCGACACCAGCCATGTGCGCGATTATTCGGCCGCCGAGTGGTTGCGCCAGGTCGGCGAGGCCGGCCTGGCGGTGCGCAGCCATGCACGCCAGCGCCTGCACCTGGAGTACAGCGCCTGGGTCGAGCGCATGCGCACACCGGCGCCGATGCGCGAAGCCATCCGCCAATTGCAACAGGCGATGGGCGAGGAAGTGCGGCAGTATTACCAGATCGAAGCCGATGGCTCGTTCAGCACCGATGTGCTGGTGCTGTGGGCCGAGCGACAATGAATTTTCCCGGCGGGCTGATCAGGCGCGCCGCTTGAATGGATAGAGGAAAGCATGAGCAAGCAGATTCTGATTCTCCCAGGTGATGGCATCGGTCCGGAAATCATGGCCGAGGCGGTCAAGGTACTGGCGCTGGCCAACGACAAGTTTCAGCTGGGTTTGAGCCTTGCGCATGACGTGATCGGTGGCGCGGCCATCGACAAGCACGGCGTGCCGCTGGCCGACGAAACCCTGGAGCGCGCGCGCCAGGCCGATGCCGTGCTGCTCGGCGCGGTCGGCGGACCGAAGTGGGACAAGATCGAGCGTGACATCCGCCCTGAGCGCGGCCTGCTGAAGATCCGCTCGCAACTGGGCCTGTTCGCCAACCTGCGTCCGGCGATCCTCTACCCGCAACTGGCCGATGCTTCTTCGCTCAAGCCTGAAATCGTGGCTGGCCTGGACATCCTCATCGTCCGTGAGCTGACCGGCGGCATCTACTTCGGCGCGCCGCGTGGCACCCGCGAGCTGGACGGTGGCGAGCGCCAGGCCTACGACACCCTGCCGTACAGCGAGAGCGAAATCCGCCGCATCGCCCGTGTCGGTTTCGACATGGCCCGCGTGCGCGGCAAGAAGCTGTGCTCGGTGGACAAGGCCAACGTCCTTGCGTCGAGCCAGCTGTGGCGAGAAGTGGTCGAGGAAGTCGCCAAGGATTACCCGGATGTCGAGCTGAGCCACATGTACGTCGACAACGCTGCCATGCAACTGGTGCGCGCGCCCAAGCAGTTCGACGTGGTGGTGACCGACAACATGTTCGGTGACATCCTGTCGGATGAGGCTTCCATGCTGACCGGTTCCATCGGCATGCTGCCCTCGGCGTCCCTGGATGCCGACAACAAGGGCATGTATGAGCCTTGCCACGGCTCGGCGCCAGACATCGCCGGCCAGGGCATCGCCAATCCCCTGGCGACCATCCTCTCGGTGTCGATGATGCTGCGCTACAGCTTCAACCAGCTGGCCGCCGCCGACGCGATCGAGAAGGCCGTCAGCCTGGTGCTGGACCAAGGGCTGCGCACCGGTGACATCTGGTCGGCCGGTTGCAGCAAGGTGGGTACGCAGGAAATGGGCGACGCAGTAGTCGCAGCGCTGCAGAATCTGTAATCTCTCGGGCCCGCTGCCGAATTTCCCTCGGGCAGCGGCCCACTTTTAGCAAAGGTGTAGTTGCGATGAAACGTGTAGGTCTGATCGGTTGGCGCGGTATGGTCGGTTCCGTGCTCATGCAGCGGATGCTGGAGGAGCAGGATTTCGACCTCATCGAGCCGGTGTTCTTCACCACCTCCAACGTGGGTGGCCAAGGTCCGGCGGTGGGCAAGGATATTGCTCCGCTCAAGGACGCGTACAGTATTGAAGAGCTCAAGACCCTCGATGTGATCCTGACCTGCCAGGGTGGCGACTACACCAACGAAGTCTTCCCCAAGCTGCGTGAAGCCGGCTGGCAAGGCTACTGGATCGATGCCGCATCCAGCCTGCGCATGCAGGATGACGCGGTGATCGTGCTCGACCCGGTCAACCGCAAGGTGATCGACCAACAGCTCGACGCTGGCACCAAGAACTACATCGGCGGCAACTGCACCGTCAGCCTGATGCTGATGGGCCTGGGTGGCCTGTTCGAGGCTGGCCTGGTCGAGTGGATGAGTGCCATGACCTACCAGGCGGCCTCGGGCGCCGGCGCGCAGAACATGCGTGAACTGATCCGCCAGATGGGCGCTACCCACGCCGCCGTGGCCGATGACCTGACCAACCCGGCCAGCGCCATCCTCGACATCGACCGCAAGGTGGCCGAGGCCATGCGCAGCGAAGCTTTCCCGACCGAGAACTTCGGCGTGCCGCTGTCCGGCAGCCTGATCCCGTGGATCGACAAGGAACTGCCGAACGGCCAGAGCCGCGAGGAATGGAAGGCCCAGGCCGAGACCAACAAGATCCTCGGCCGCTTCAAGAGCCCAGTTCCGGTCGACGGCATCTGCGTGCGCATCGGTGCCATGCGTTGCCACAGCCAGGCGCTGACCATCAAGCTGAACAAGGACGTGCCGCTGGCCGACATCGAAGGCATGATCAGCCAGCACAACCCGTGGGTGAAGCTGGTCCCCAACCAGCGCGAGATCAGCATGCAGGAGCTGAGCCCGACCCACGTGACCGGCACCCTGAACATCCCGGTCGGTCGTCTGCGCAAGCTGAACATGGGTTCCCAGTACCTGGGCGCCTTCACCGTTGGTGACCAGCTGCTGTGGGGCGCGGCCGAACCGCTGCGCCGCATGTTGCGGATCCTGCTGGAGCGTTGATCGCCCGCCGCTGAACGAAAACCCGCGCCGGTTCCCGGCGCGGGTTTTTTTATGGTTCATCGCCAATTGCCGGGAACCGGCGCCAAAAGACCCTCGGCGTGCGTTTGACACGGCTTGCGCCGCGATCGAGCGCGTAGCGACGACGTCTACTGGGTGTCCCTTGCTCCATAATCCAAGTAAAGTGCCGCTCCCGCCGTTTCAGCAGAGGATTTCCCCATGACCCAGCCCATTGATATTGCCATAGTCGGAGCTACCGGCAGCGTCGGAGAAACCCTTGTGCAGATACTCGAGGAACTGGACTTTCCGGTGGCGACCCTGCACCTGTTGGCCAGCAACGAGTCGGCCGGCAGTGGCGTGATGTTCCGCAGCAAGAGCCTGCGGGTGCGGGAAGTGGATACCTTCGATTTCAGCAAGGTCAAGCTGGCGTTCTTCGCCGCCGGTCCAGCGGTAAGCCGCAGCTTTGCGCCAAAGGCCCAGGCGGCGGGGTGCTCGGTCATCGACCTCTCCGGTGGGCTGGAACAGGCGCCGGCCCTGGTGCCTGAAGCCAACGGCGAGGTCATCGAAAAGCTCGCCTTGCCCGCGCTGATCAGCAGCCCCAGCGCCGCCGCCGTCGCACTGGCCGTAACCCTCGCCCCGCTCAAGAGCCTGCTGGACATCGAACGGGTTCAGGTGACCGCTTGCCTGGCAATCTCCGCCCAGGGCCGCGAAGCGGTCAACGAGCTGGCCCGGCAAACCGCCGAGCTGCTCAACGCACGTCCGCTGGAGCCACGCTTCTTCGACCGCCAGGTGGCCTTCAACCTGCTCGCCCAGGTCGGTCCCAATGACGAACAGGGGCATGGTGTGCTCGAGCGTCGCCTGGTCAGTGAGTTGCGCGCGCTGCTGGACTTGCCTTTACTCAAGATTTGCGCCACGTGCGTTCAGGTCCCGGTGTTTTTTGGCGATAGCTACAGTGTGTCGGTGCAGAGCCGTCATGCTGTTGATCTGGCGGCAGTCAATACCGCGCTGGAGGCGGCCGACGGCATCGAGTTGGTAGAGCCTGATGACTACCCGACACCGGTCGGTGACGCAGTGGGCCAGGACGTGGTCTATGTTGGTCGTGTACGGCGTGGCATCGATGAGGACGAACAGCTGAACCTCTGGCTGACCACCGACAATGTGCGCAAGGGCGCGGCCTTGAACGCCGTCCAACTGGCGCAATTGTTGATTAAACAGATGCCGTAAAAGATACTGGCCAGCAATTGTGTCCTGCACCGCCGTCTGGTTCTGGACGACTCATACAAGGGAAGAGGTCATGCTTGGAATTCGCACACTGGTCCTGGCCATCGCCGCAGCCACCGCCCTGTCGTCTGGCATGGCGAACGCCCTGGAATTGGGCGAGCTGACCCTCAACTCGGCGCAGAACCAGCCGCTGGATGCCCAGATCGAGCTACTCGATGTGCGCGACCTCACCGCCGCTGAATTGGCGCCTAGCCTGGCCTCTCCGGAAGAGTTCGCCAAGGCGGGGGTCGAGTTCGCGGCCTACCTTGAGGACCTGACCTTCACCCCGGTGATCATTCCCAATGGCAAGAGTGTGCTGCGCGTGACCTCCAGCCAGCCGTTGCCAGCCCCAGTGGTCAAGTTCCTGGTGCAGGTAATATGGCCCCAGGGACGTCTGCTGCGTGACTACAGCGTGTTGCTCGACCAGACCCGCGCCCAGGGCCGCGAGGCCCAACCTGGCGTGGCGCCGGCGGTGAGCGGTGGTGGCACCTATACCACTCAGCGGCGCGACACCCTGTGGCAGATCGCGGCGCGCAATAGCCAGGGCGGGACGGTCCAGCAGACCATGCTGGCGATTCAAGCCCTCAATCCCGACGCCTTCATCAACAACAACATCAACCTGCTCAAGGCCGGACAGGTGTTGCGCCTGCCCGATCCGCAGCAGGTCCAGGCAATTCCCCAGGCCGAGGCGCTCCGGGACGTTGCCGAGCAATACGCCGCTTGGCGCGAAGGACGGCGCCTCGGTCCGCGCGCGCGGCAGCTCGACGCGACCCGGCGTGGCAGCGCTGAGCAAGCGCCTGCGCAGATCGCCCAGCAAGACAACCTGCGCCTGGTCGCCCCTGGCAGCCAGGCTGCGGCAAACGACAGCAAGGCCCTCAGTGACCAGCTCGCGGTGGCCCAGGAAAGCCTCGACACCAGCCGCCGGGACAACGAAGAACTCAGGAGCCGGATGGCTGATCTGCAGAGCCAGCTCGACAAGCTGCAGCGCCTGATCGAATTGAAGAATGACCAGTTGGCCCGTCTAGAAGCACAAGGCGGCGCAGCCCAGCCGCCTGTACCTCTACCAGGCGAAGCCCCGGCCGGGCAACCGACCGCGGCTTTGCCTGGCGAGGTGCCGCCAGCACAGCCGGCGGTGGACCCTCAACTGCCCCCTGGCGAGCCTGTGGTCGCACCTGCGCCCGCGGCCGTCGACACTGCGCCAGAGCCCGCGCCGGGCGCAGCTGCAACGCCTGCCGAAAACGAGCTCAACACCCTCGACGAGGTGCTCGGCAATCCGCTGTGGCTAAGCCTGATCGCCGGGTCCGTGTTCCTGGCGCTGCTCCTGCTGTTGCTGTTGCTGGCGCGTAAACGCAAGGCCCAGCAAGAAGCCGAGAAGCACCTGCGCATGGCCCGTGCCCTGGCCGAAGAAAGCGAGCGCGAACCCGATCTGGACCTGCCGCTGGCCCGTTTCGATGAGTTCGAAGTATCGACCCCAAGCGTCAAGCTGGCGCCTGCCATGGTGGCCGCTTCGGCCGCCGCGGCGACCGCTGCCCAGAACCCTGCGGCGCACAAGCCGGTCCCGGCGCCAGTCACCGAGCCTGATCGCACGCCGGTGGTGGCCAGCGTGATCGCCACGCCTGCCGCCATTGACAAGTTGCTTGAAGAGGTCGAGCAAAGCATCGCCAAAGGACGACTCAACCATGCCGCCGAGCTGCTGGAGGCGGCGGTGGCCTCGCAACCGGACCGTAGCGAGTTGCGACTCAAGCTGATGGAAGTCTACGCCCGTCAAGGAGATCGCGATGCGTTCGTTGGCCAGGAGCGCCAGCTGATTGCCACCGGGCAGAACCATGCCGATGCCGAGGCACTCAAGCAGCGCTTCCCGGCCATGCTCGGCGTAGCCGCGGCCGGTGTCGGCGCTGCTGCCCTGGCGGCGAAGCTGGATGCGCAGTATGTCCAGGATCTGCTGCAGGAGCAGGCGCCAGAGGAACAAGACGCTGGAATCGCTGAGGTCGAGCCTGCGGCCGCAGACGCACCGCAACCGCAGACGTCTGCGGCTACCAAGGCGGCGCCACCGCAGCGTGAGGAGGACGACTTCGACGGCGCCTTCGACCTGGGCCCGGACAGTGACCTGCCGCCGTCCGAACAACATGAGCCGACGGTGAGCACCGCGCAGAAGCCACCGGTTCTGGGGGCGGGTGATCTGGCCCAAGGTAAGGACGCCGATGCCGATTTCGAAGCCCTGTTGGCCCAGGCTCAGGCAGATATCCAACATGGCCCGGACGAGCTCGCCGAGTTCGATCTGGATGTGAGCGAGCCTGAGCCCGGGAAGCCGGCGGCCGAACCGCCGGTGGATGTCGCTGCCGAGCTGGCCGCGTTCGAGGCCGATCGGCAGTCCGATCCGTTTTCCGAGCCGCAGATGCCTGAGGATTTCGATCTGTCGCTGGAAGAGGATACGGTGGGCGACAAGCACTTCGCGTCCGAATTCGACGACGTCAATGCCGAGCTCGACAAGCTGTCGCAGAACCTCGAATCGCCGTCGCTTGAACCGCACTTCACCGCCGAAGATGCCGCCCGGGAACCCGTCGACGACCTCGATTTCGACTTCTTCTCCGGCACCGACGAGATTGCCACCAAGCTTGACCTCGCGCGGGCCTACATCGACATGGGCGACCATGACGGCGCCCGCGACATCCTCGACGAAGTGGCCAAGGACGGCGACGACACCCAGCGCAAGGAAGCCGAGACCCTCCTGTCGCGCCTGGTGTGAGCTCCGTTGCCTGCCGAGCCGGATCGCTCCGCGGCAACAATCGACCCGCACGTCCCCGGGCCGCAGCGGTTGCCGTTATAATGCGCCCCTTTCGTCAAACCGACAGGCTGCAGTTCCTTGGACATCATCGATAACGACGCGGCCGAATCGGCGGCCGAGGGTTTTTTCCGTATCGCCCTGGGGGTCGAGTACAAGGGGGCACGCTACCGCGGCTGGCAGCGCCAGAGCATTGGCGTGCCGAGTGTACAGCAGGCGCTGGAAGACGCGCTGTCGCGGGTCGCCGATGCCCCTGTCTCGGTGCTCTGCGCCGGGCGCACCGACGCAGCGGTGCATGCCTGTGGCCAGGTCGTGCATTTCGATACCCGCGCTGTGCGCAGCGAGCGGGCCTGGACCATGGGCAGCAACCTCAACCTGCCCCGGGACATCAGCGTGACCTGGGCACGGGAGATGCCGGCGCATTTCCATGCCCGCTTCAAGGCCATGGCCCGGCGCTACCGCTACGTGATCTATAACGACCCGATCCGTCCGGCGCACCTGGCCGAGGAAGTGACCTGGAATCACCGGCCATTGGATGTCGAGCGCATGGCCGAAGCGGCCCAGTGCCTGGTCGGTGTCCACGATTTCAGCGCCTTCCGCGCGAGCCAGTGCCAGGCCAAGTCGCCGGTCAAGCACCTTCACCACCTGCGCGTGACGCGCCACGGCCAGATGATCGTCCTGGATATCCGCGCCAGCGCCTTCCTCCATCACATGGTGCGCAACATCGCTGGCGTGCTGATGACCATCGGCGCCGGCGAGCGGCCGGTGGCCTGGGCCCGCGAAGTGCTGGAAAGCCTCGATCGGCGCCAGGGCGGGGTCACGGCCCACCCGTACGGGCTCTACCTTGTGCAGGTCGAGTACCCCGACGAGTACGTCCTGCCCCAGCGTTACATCGGCCCACACTTTCTCTCGGGCTTCGAGGCGTTGTCGGCTGACGCCCCCACCGTCATTTGCTAACATCCGGGGCTTTACCGATCAGCCGAGGTTCGTGCCCCGTGAGCACCGTTCGCAGCAAGATCTGTGGGATTACCCGCCTGGAGGATGCATTGGCCGCCGCCGAGGCGGGTGCCGATGCCATCGGTCTGGTGTTCTACGCCAAAAGCCCGCGGGCGGTGGATGTGCGCCAGGCGCGGGCGATCATCGCCGGCCTGCCGCCGTTCATCACCACCGTGGGGCTGTTCGTCAATGCCAGTCGCTGCGAGCTCAACGAGATTCTCGAGGCAGTGCCGCTGGACGTCTTGCAGTTCCACGGCGATGAAACCCCCGACGACTGCGACGGCTACCACCGGCCCTGGATCAAGGCGCTGCGCGTGCGGCCCGGCGACGACCTCGAAGCGTCCTGCCAGCGCTACGCCAAGGCCAGCGGCATTCTCCTGGACACCTACGTGGCCGGCGTGCCCGGCGGTACCGGCGAGGCGTTCGACTGGACGCTGGTGCCCGAGCGCCTGAGCAAGCCAATCATCCTCGCGGGCGGCCTGTCCCCGGAGAATGTCGGCCAGGCCATTGCCCAGGTTCGCCCTTATGCCGTGGATGTCAGTGGCGGGGTGGAGCAGGGCAAGGGCATCAAGGACGCGGCGAAGATCGAGGCATTCCTGCGTGCGGTAAAACAGGCGTGATGGCGGATGTGACGGCTGGTCGCGCGCCATCGTCCATAGCTTTCGCAGCCCCATGCTGCCAGACCGGGCCCGAGGGCCGGTGAAGATGATGCGGGGGCGCCAGGGCGATGCCCTACAGTTGACGATGGCGCGGTAACCAGGCCGATTTCGCGGAACGCGGAGTGTCGGGGCCGGTCCATCATCGTTTCATAGAAGAATTTGAGCTCAAGGGCATGGGCGTGGTCGGGAAGCCCGGATCCGCCACTTGCCGCTACTGGAGAAAGAAAGCATGAGCAACTGGTTAGTAGACAAACTGATCCCTTCGATCATGCGTTCCGAGGTGAAGAAGAGCTCGGTGCCGGAAGGCCTGTGGCACAAGTGCCCGGCCTGTGAGGCCGTGCTGTATCGTCCGGAGCTGGAAAAGACCCTCGATGTCTGCCCCAAGTGCAACCACCACATGCGCATCGGCGCGCGTGCGCGCCTCGATATCTTCCTCGATGCCGAAGGCCGCGCCGAGCTGGGCGCCGACCTCGAGCCGGTTGACCGCCTGAAGTTCCGTGACGGCAAGAAGTACAAGGATCGCCTGGTCGGCGCGCAGAAGCAGACCGGCGAGAAGGACGCGCTGATTTCCATGACCGGTACCCTGATGGGCATGCCGATCGTGGTCAGCGCCTTCGAGTTCTCCTTCATGGGCGGCTCCATGGGTGCCGTCGTCGGCGAGCGCTTCGTGCGCGCTGCCAATTACGCCCTGGAAAACCGCTGCCCGATGATCTGCTTCTCCGCTTCCGGCGGTGCGCGCATGCAGGAAGCGCTGATCTCGCTGATGCAGATGGCCAAGACCTCGGCCGTCCTGGCGCGCCTGCGTGAAGAAGGCATTCCCTTCATCTCGGTGCTGACCGACCCGGTTTACGGCGGTGTGTCGGCCAGCCTGGCGATGCTCGGTGACATCATCGTCGGCGAGCCCAAGGCGCTGATCGGCTTCGCCGGCCCGCGCGTGATCGAGCAGACCGTGCGCGAGAAGCTGCCAGAAGGCTTCCAGCGCAGCGAGTTCCTCCTCGAGCACGGCGCCATCGACCTGATCATCTCGCGCAGCGAGCTGCGTCCGCGCCTGGCCCGCCTGCTGGCGCAGATGACCGGCCAGCCTACCCCGGAACAGGCCATGGAGGCGGCTGTCGTCGCATCATGAGCCAACGTACCCTGGGCGACTGGCTCGCCTACCTCGAGCAGTTGCACCCTTCGGCCATCGACATGGGCCTGGAGCGTTCGCAACAGGTGGCTTTACGGCTCGGTCTGGGCAGGCTTGCGCCCCGGGTGGTCACGGTAACCGGCACCAACGGCAAGGGTTCGACCTGCGCCTTCATCGCCAGCCTGCTGCAGGCCCAGGGCCTGAAAGTCGGTGTCTACAGTTCGCCGCACCTGCTGCGCTACAACGAACGGGTACGTATCGAGGGCCGTGATGCCAGCGATGAGCACCTGTGCGAGGCCTTTGCCGCGGTCGAAGCGGCGCGGGGCGACATCTCCCTGACCTACTTCGAGATGGGCACCCTGGCGGCGTTCTGGCTGTTCAAGCAGTCGGCCCTGGATGCAGTGGTGCTGGAAGTCGGCTTGGGCGGACGCCTGGACGCGGTCAACCTGGTCGACGCTGACTTGGCGCTGGTCACCAGCATCGGCGTCGATCATACCGACTACCTGGGGGATACTCGCGAGTCGGTAGCATTCGAGAAGGCCGGGATCTTCCGGCAGGGCAAGCCTGCCCTGTGCGGCGACCCGGACCCACCGCAGCCCTTGCTCGACAGGGCGCAGGCGCTGGCCTGCCCATTGTTCGTGCGAGGTCGTGATTTCACCCTGTCGGCCAGCGAAGGGCAGTGGCATTGGCGTGGCATGAAGGCTGACGGGACGGTAGTCGAGCTCGATGAGCTTGCCGTGCTCGACCTGCCGGTGGAGAACGCCGCCCTGGCCTTGCAAGCCTACCTGCTGATGGACCTGCCCTGGCAGGCCGAACAGATCCGCCAGGCTCTGAGCGATACCCGCATCACCGGGCGCCTGGAGCGCCGGGCGTTGACCTGGCAGGGCAAGCCTTTGGAGCTGCTGTTGGATGTCGGCCACAACCCGCATGCCGCCCAGTACCTGGCCGCACGCCTGGCTGCCCGGCCACGCCACGGGCGGCGCCTGGCGGTCTTCGGCCTGCTCGCCGACAAGGACCTGGACGGCGTGATCGCGCCGCTCCAGGGGCTGGTCGACACCTGGGCCGTGGCGCCCCTGGACACCCCCCGGGCGCGCCCGGCCGCGGAGCTTGAATCCGCCTTGACGAACCTCCACGCCGCGGTGAAGTCCTATGCCAGTGTCGATGCTGCTCTTGAAGGGCAGTGCGCACAGGCAGCGGCGGGGGATCAGATCCTGCTGTTCGGTTCGTTTTTCTGCGTCGGCCAGGCTCTGCAGTGGCTTGAGCGGCAGGCCAGGGAGGATGGAATAGATGGCAGTGCTGGATAAAGGGGTCAAACAGCGCATGGTCGGTGCGCTGGTGCTGGTGGCGCTGGCGGTCATCTTCCTGCCGATGCTGTTCACGCGTCAGGACGAGATGCGTCAGGTGCAGGTCGAGGCGCCGCAAGCGCCCGGCATGCCCAGCCTGCCGCAGGTCCAGGTCGAACCCGTTTCGGTGCCCGAGCCCCAGGCTTTGCCTGAGGAGGCGCCGGTGGTGATCGACGAGTCCAGCGCGCCGGTCGGCCCGCCCAGTACGCCAATCGCCCCCGCGCCGTCGGCTCCCCAAGCCTCGGCCAGTGCACCACAAGCGCCAGCGGCCACGCCTGCCCCTGCGGCCAAGGCTGAAAAACCCCCGGCGCCAGCGGCCAAGCCTGCAGCGGCGGGCAAGGTCGACGCCAATGGCCTGCCCGTCAGCTGGTCGGTGCAGTTGGCCAGCCTGTCCAACCGCGCCGGTGCCGACACGCTGCAGAAAACCCTGCGTAGCCAAGGCTACAACGCCTATATCCGCACGGCTGATGGCATGAACCGGGTGTTCGTCGGTCCGTTGATCGACCGCACCGAGGCCGAGCGCCTGCGCGATGTGATCAATCGCCAGCACAAGCTCAAGGGCTTCGTGGTGCGCTTCCAGCCCGAGCGCCGCTGAGCCATTGTCGCCCGGCGTTTGCCGGGCGGCAAATCACGGCTTACTCCAAACCAGCCGCTCTGGTAAAATGCGCCGCCTTATACGTTTGCAGGCAACGCCGTGGCATTTACCTGGGTCGATTGGGCGATCATCGCGATTATCGCCATTTCTGCATTGATCAGTCTCAAGCGCGGCTTCGTCAAGGAAGCCCTGTCTCTGCTCACCTGGATTATTGCCGGTGCCGTGGCCTGGATGTTTGGCGGTTCGCTGTCGCAGTACCTGCAAGCCTATATCCTGACGCCGTCGGCGCGGGTGATCGCCGGCTGCACCATTCTTTTCGTCGCCACCTTGCTGGTGGGAGCCATGATCAACTTTCTCATCGGCGAGCTGATCCGCGTGACCGGGCTGTCCGGCACCGATCGTTTCCTGGGCATGGCCTTTGGTGCCGCCCGCGGGGCCTTGCTGGTGGTGGTGGCCGTCGGGCTGTTGAGCCTGGGGCCGGTACAACAAGATCCTTGGTGGCAGGAATCGCGCCTGTTGCCACAATTTCTATTGGTCGCGGACTGGTCGAAAAACCTCATTCTGGGGTTCACCAGTCAGTGGTTGTCCAGTGGGATCAGCGCACCCGTTGATCTCCCGTTCAAGGAACAGCTCCTGGGGCCCAATACGCCCTGAGCGCTTTTCACTCAAGATTCATCAAAGTAGGGGTTGCGTCGCATGTGTGGCATCGTCGGTATCGTCGGTAAGTCGAACGTCAATCAGGCGCTGTATGACGCGCTAACCGTACTCCAGCACCGCGGCCAGGACGCTGCCGGTATCGTGACCAGCCATGATGGCCGGTTATTCCTGCGCAAGGACAATGGCCTGGTGCGTGATGTGTTCCAGCAGCGCCACATGCAGCGCCTGGTGGGCAGCATGGGCATCGGCCACGTGCGCTACCCGACCGCGGGCAGCTCGACCTCGGCCGAGGCGCAGCCGTTCTACGTCAACTCGCCCTACGGCATCACCCTGGCGCACAACGGCAACCTGACCAACGTCGAACAGTTGGCCAAGGAGATCTACGAGTCGGACCTGCGCCACGTCAATACCAACTCCGATTCGGAAGTGCTGCTCAATGTCTTCGCCCATGAGCTGGCGGTGCGTGGCAAGCTGCAGCCGACCGAGGAAGACGTGTTCGCCGCGGTCACCGACGTGCACAATCGCTGCGTCGGCGGTTATGCGGTGGTGGCGATGATCACCGGCTACGGCATCGTCGGTTTCCGCGATCCCCATGGCATCCGCCCGATCGTCTTCGGCCAGCGTCACACCGACGAAGGCGTCGAGTACATGATCGCCTCCGAAAGCGTCTCCCTCGACGTGCTGGGCTTTACCCTGATCCGTGACCTCGCGCCCGGTGAAGCGGTGTACATCACCGAGGAAGGCCAGCTGCACACCCGCCAGTGCGCCAAGGCGCCGCAACTGGCCCCGTGCATCTTCGAGCACGTCTACCTGGCCCGTCCTGACTCGATCATCGACGGCGTCTCGGTGTACAAGGCGCGCCTGCGCATGGGCGAGAAGCTGGCCGAGAAGATCCAGCGCGAGCGCCCGGAACATGACATCGACGTGGTCATCCCGATCCCCGACACCAGCCGCACCGCGGCGCTGGAACTGGCCAACCACCTGGGCGTCAAGTTCCGCGAAGGCTTCGTGAAGAACCGCTACATCGGCCGGACCTTCATCATGCCGGGCCAGGCCGCCCGCAAGAAGTCGGTGCGCCAGAAGCTCAATGCCATCGAGCTGGAATTCCGCGGCAAGAACGTCATGCTGGTCGACGATTCCATCGTCCGCGGCACCACCTGCAAGCAGATCATCCAGATGGCCCGCGAAGCCGGGGCGAAGAACGTCTACTTCTGCTCGGCCGCGCCGGCGGTGCGTTACCCCAACGTCTACGGCATCGACATGCCGAGCGCCCATGAGCTGATTGCCCACAACCGCTCCACCGAGCAAGTCGCCGAGCTGATCGGCGCCGACTGGTTGGTCTACCAGGACTTGCCGGACCTGATCGAGGCGGTCGGTGGCGGCAAGATCAAGATCGAGCACTTCGACTGCGCAGTGTTCGACGGCAAATACGTCACTGGCGACATCGACGAGGCTTACCTGGAGCGCATCGAGCAGTCGCGCAACGACGCCGCCAAGGTCAAGAACCAGGCTGTCAGCGCGATCATCGACCTGTACAACAACTGATTGGGGAACAACCGCATGACTGATCAATGGGATGCCGGTCGACTGGACAGTGACCTCGAGGGTGTCGGTTTCGACACCCTGGCGGTGCGCGCCGGTCAGTACCGCACACCGGAGGCCGAGCACAGCGATCCGCTGTTCTTCACCTCCAGCTACGTGTTCCGCACCGCGGCCGATGCGGCCGCGCGCTTTGCCGGCGAGACCCCCGGCAACGTCTATTCGCGCTATACCAACCCGACCGTGCGTGCCTTCGAGGAACGCCTGGCGGCCTTGGAAGGCGCCGAACAGGCCGTGGGCACCTCCACCGGCATGGCGGCCATTCTCTCCACGGTGATGGCCCTGTGCAGCGCCGGTGACCATGTGCTGGTGTCGCAGAGCGTGTTCGGCTCGACCATCAGCCTGTTCGAGAAGTACTTCAAGCGCTTTGGCGTCGAGGTGGACTATGTGCCGCTCGCCGACCTGGGCGGTTGGGAACACGCCATCAAGGCCAACACCAAGCTGCTGTTCGTCGAGTCGCCATCCAACCCGCTGGCCGAGCTGGTCGACATCGCCGCATTGGCCGAGATCGCCCACGCCCGCGACGCGATGCTGGTGGTGGACAACTGCTTCAGTACCCCCGCACTGCAGCAGCCGCTCAAGCTCGGCGCCGACATCGTCGTGCACTCGGCGACCAAGTTCATCGATGGCCAGGGCCGTTGCATGGGCGGCGCGGTGGCCGGCCGCAGCGAGCAGATGAAAGAAGTCGTAGGCTTCCTGCGCACGGCCGGGCCGACCCTGAGCCCGTTCAATGCCTGGGTCTTCCTCAAGGGCCTTGAGACCCTCAAGCTGCGCATGCGCGCCCATTGCGAGAGCGCCCAGGCCCTGGCCGAATGGCTGGAGCAGCAGGACGGTATCGACAAGGTGCATTTCGCCGGCCTGCCGAGCCATCCGCAGCACGCGTTGGCCAAGCGCCAGATGAGCGGTTTCGGCGCCGTGGTGAGCTTCGAGGTCAAGGGCGGCAAGGAGGGCGCCTGGCGCTTCATCGACGCCACCCGTTTGATCTCGATCACCGCCAACCTGGGCGACAGCAAGACCACCATCACCCATCCGGGTACCACGTCCCACGGCCGTCTGTCGCCGCAGGAACGTGAGGCGGCGGGCATCCGCGACAGCCTGATCCGCATCGCCGTGGGCCTGGAAGACGTCGCCGACCTCAAGGCCGACCTGGCACGCGGGTTGGCGGCACTGTGATGGACTGGACAGGCGGGGAGCCGAGCCATAACGGCCGGGTCGCCCTGGTCACCGGCGCCGCGCGCGGCATTGGCCTGGGGATCGCCGCCTGGCTGATCTGCGACGGCTGGCAGGTGGTCTTGAGCGACCTGGACCGCGCCCGCGGTGCCAAGGTCGCCAAGGCACTGGGCGATAATGCCTGGTTCATCGCCATGGACGTGGCCGACGAGGGCCAGGTGGCCACCGGCGTGGCCGAGGTGCTTGGCCAGTTCGGCCGCCTCGATGCCCTGGTGTGCAATGCGGCGGTGACCAACCCGCACAATGGCACCCTTGAAAGCCTGGGCCTTGCCCACTGGAACCGCGTGCTGGCGGTCAACCTGAGCGGGCCGATGCTGCTGGCCAAGCACTGTGCGCCCTACCTGCGGGCCCATGGCGGGGCGATCGTCAACCTGACCTCGACCCGCGCCCGGCAGTCCGAGCCTGACAGCGAGGCCTATGCGGCGAGCAAAGGCGGCCTGCTGGCCCTGACGCATGCCTTGGCGGTAAGCCTTGGCCCGGAGATCCGCGTCAATGCGGTCAGCCCTGGCTGGATCGATGCACGTGATCCGGGTCAGCGGCGCGCGGAGCCGTTGAGCGAGGAAGACCACACGCAGCATCCGGCCGGACGGGTAGGGACCGTGGAAGACGTGGCGGCGATGGTGGCGTGGTTGCTGTCCAGGCAGGCGGGTTTCGTCACCGGCCAGGAGTTCGTGGTCGACGGCGGCATGACCCGCAAGATGATCTATACCTGACAGCCGCACGCTTCAAGCTTCAAGCTGCAAGAGGGGACCGCACGGTCCCTTCGTTGTTTGAGCAAACGTCGGAACCGAAGACGATGTTCCCCCGGCTTTTTCTTGCAGCTTGCAGCTTGAAACGTGCAGCTGCTTTTTAAGTTTTTGAAAAAAAATTCAACGGGGGTATTGACTTAGGTTCGGCACCTGCGTAAATTTCGCGGCCTCAGCGAAGCAAACGCAACACGGCAACAAGGCAGCAAGCAACGTGTGATGCAAAGGGTGATTAGCTCAGCCGGGAGAGCATCTGCCTTACAAGCAGAGGGTCGGCGGTTCGATCCCGTCATCACCCACCACTTCCTGAGATGTTCCTGACCCAGGGCGCTTCGAAAGAGGCAACCTAATTGAGAGGAACCGGACGCAAGTCCATATGCGCAGCGGTAGTTCAGTCGGTTAGAATACCGGCCTGTCACGCCGGGGGTCGCGGGTTCGAGTCCCGTCCGCTGCGCCACTTTTTATCCAGATGGGTGCTTGTCACCGGTCTGAGGTCCCAAGCCTAGGTAGTGATACCGAAGCCGAACGACCAGATCCCAGTTTCAAACAGGCGAAAGCCTGTGCGATACGCAGCGGTAGTTCAGTCGGTTAGAATACCGGCCTGTCACGCCGGGGGTCGCGGGTTCGAGTCCCGTCCGCTGCGCCATCTTAGCCTTGAGGCCCTTGAACTCCTCGAAGCGACAAAGAAAGCGACCTTCGGGTCGCTTTCTTTGTTTTTGCCTGTGCACCAGCTTAGACCGCACATCCTGCTCGCCGCGCTTGGCCATTCGCCGATACCCGGTTCCAGAGCCTTGCCGATGTGTTGCACAATACGCGCAATCGTTTTTTCCGGGATTCGCAATGTCCAAGTCAACCCTCTTCGGCGCGCTGGGGCTGGCCCTTGTGCTGGCGGGTGCGTCTGGCTGTTCCTCGAAAAAGGCGGCCATCTACGAGCATGAGCACTTCGATGACTCGGGGACCTTCTCGCGCAGCTTTGCCGTGAGCGATGCCGGCTCCTGCGAAGCGGCCCGGCGCGCCTTGCTCAGCCAGGGGTACATCATCACCAGCAACGCTGCCGGCCAAGTCAACGGCAACAAGAGCTTTCAGCAGAACAGCGAAAGTCACCTGCAGATCAGCTTCAACGTCACCTGTGCGCCAGACAGCGCTGACGAGCAGCGCTCGACCATGTTCGCCAACGCCCTGCAGGACCGTTACGCCTTGAAGAAGTCCAATACCTCGGCAAGTCTTGGGGTGGGCGTGCTGGGCTCGCTGTCGATGCCGATCGGCTCCACGGACGACTCGATGGTCAAGGTGGCCAGCGAGACGGTCACGTCCGCGCAGTTCTATGACCGTTACTTCGCCTTGGTCGAAAGTTTCCTGCCTAAACCGAAAACCACCCAGGCCCAGCCCGCGGTGGTCAAGCCGGTGGCGGATATCGGCGTACCAGAGCCCTCAGCAGCCGCTCTCGCGCCGGTCAGCAGCGAAACACCTGCAGCGGTGCGGTCGGCGGTTGTCGAGCCGGCAACGGCACCTGCAGCGCCTGCACAGGCCGCACAGGCCTCGACAACGGCTCCTCTGGCCGTGCCAGCCGCGACACAGCCACCCATCGTGGCGCCTGTCAGCGAGGCGCCAGCGGCGCCCGTGCTCGATGATAGCCATGGCTCCCAGCCTGTGGCGCCACCGGCGGAAGCTGCGCCGTTCCAGGTGGAGCAGCAAGCGCCCTTGGGCGAGGAAGCGCCGGCGCCCCTGTAGTGCAGTGTCCTTAGCTACCGCCGCGAACACGGGCGCAGCCCGGGCCATACAACGGTGGTGTCCAGGCGGGCCTTGTGCTCTGCGTGACGGCGCAGCCTGCATCACTACGCGGTAACGCGATCTGCTCCCTCTCCCTCTGGGAGAGGGCTGGGGTGAGGGCGGCGGGCGCCGCAGTTCGCACAGATACCGCGGCATCGCCCAGCGCGAATCCTCAGGCGTCACCCAAACCACCCGAAAAACGCTTGAAACACACCTCCTTGACCGCCCCAGGATAATGTTCGCAGCGCCTGCTACGTTTATTTCACCACCCTCTTGTCATCATCCGGACATGCCAACGCTCTAACGTGGCCGCATGACCGAATGACTGAAATGAGCGAACAGGAAGCAGGCCTATGGACGACTATCAGGAAGAACTTCTCGAATACCAGGCGCACGAGCTGGACACCCCGGAACCGGCGGACGACGCTACCGAGCTCTAAGCCGCCGCTAGGCGTGCGGCACCGCCGCTTTGCCGGCGTTGCCCGCGTACTGCGTCTTCAGGTGACCCTGCTCATCCAGCAGGTACGCATCCATCACCTCGCGCACCACGGGCCCGGCAACGCGCCCGCCGGCCTCGCCGTTCTCGATCATCACCGCCACGACGATGCTCGGATGGTCGGCCGGTGCAAAGCCGACGAACAGGGCGTTGTCACGGTGGCGTTCCAGGGTTTTCTCGCGGTTGTAGCGCTCGCCTTGCTTGATCGCCACCATCTGTGCCGTCCCGCTCTTCCCGGCAATCCGGTATTGCGCCCCCGCAGCCGCCGCCCGGGCGATGCCTCGGGGACTGTGCATGACCATCTGCATGCCTTCGTTCACCTGGTCCCAGGCGCGGCTGTCATGCAGGACGATGTCGGGCATGGGGTGAGCGTCGACCGGCGCCCTGTCGCCGACGGTCATCGCCAGGTGTGGCCGGTGCCAGACGCCCTTGCTGGCGAGCAGGCTGGTGGCCTGGGCCAATTGCAGCGGCGTCACCTGCATGTAGCCCTGGCCGATGCCGAGAATCAGTGTCTCGCCGGGGTACCAGGCCTGACGCCGGTTGGCGCGCTTCCATTCGGGTGACGGCATCAACCCCGCGGCTTCCTCGAACATGTCCAGCGAGACCTTCTGGCCAAGGCCGAATTCGCTCAGGTAGTCATGCAGGCGGTCGATGCCGAGTTTGTGCGCCAGGTCGTAGAAATAGGTGTCGTTGGAACGCATGATCGCGCTGTACATGTCCACCCAGCCGTCACCGCTACGGTTCCAGTTGCGGTATTTGTGAGCGTAGTTGGGCAGTTCGTAGTAGCCGGGGTCGAACACCCGGCTGGCCGGGGTGATCACGCCGCTGTCGAGCCCGGCGATGGCCACCTCTGGCTTGACCGTCGAGCCCGGCGCGTACAGGCCGCGCAGCACGCGGTTGAACAGCGGCCGGTCAATGGAGTCGCGCAGGTCGGCGTACTGCTTGAAGCTGATGCCCTTGACGAACAGGTTGGGGTCGAAGCTTGGGTTACTGACCATCGCCAGCACCTCGCCGCTGGCCGGATCCAGCGCCACCACCGATCCCCGGCGATCGCCCAGGGCTTTTTCGGCGGCCAGCTGCAGGTTGGCGTCCAGGCTCAGGACGATGTCCTGCCCAGGGACCGGATCCTGGTGCCTGAGCACGCGCATGACCCGTCCCTGGGCGTTGGTCTCCACTTCTTCATAGCCGACATGGCCATGCAGCTGCGCTTCGTAGAAGTGCTCGATGCCGGTCTTGCCGATCGACTGGGTGCCGCGGTATTCGGTCGCATCGAGGCTTTTGGCCTCCTTTTCATTGATGCGCCCTACATAGCCGACCGAATGGGCGAAGTGCGCGCCCATGGGGTACTCGCGGATGAACTGGGCCTCGACGTCCAGGCCGGGCAGGCGGAACTGGTTGACGGCGATCAGCGCGATCTGCTCCTCGCTCAGGCCGAACATCAGCGTCACGGGTTCGAATGGCTTGCGGGCGCGGCGCAGGTCCTTGTCGAAGCCTTGGCGTTCTTCGTCGCTCAGGCCCAAAACCTGCACCAGCCGGTCCAGCACCTGGACGGTGCCGCCGGTGCGTTCGCGGGTCAGGGTGAGGTTGAAGCTGGGCTTGTTGTCTGCCAGCACCACGCCGTTGCGGTCATAGATCAGGCCGCGTCCTGGGGCGATGGGCAACACGTGCACGCGGTTGTTTTCCGAGACGGCCGACTGGTAGTCGTGCTGCACCACTTGCAACACGTAGAGCCGGGCCACCAGTATCGTCACCACCACTATCACGAACAAGGCGCAGGCAACCAGCCGGCGATTGACCAGGTGCTGTTCTTTGTCGTGATCTTTCAGGGGAATCGGTTGGGGCATGTGCAGGCTCGTACGGAAAGCGGCTTCACCACCGGCCACAAGGGGCGGCGCGAAGAAGGGGCAGGGCGCGGGCGAGCAGCGATCCTACGCAAGCGCTGCGCCAGCCTCAAGGTCGCGGCGCGCTGGCGTCGGGTCAGCTAGCGCTTGCGCCCCCTAGGTACAGCGCTATAAGCAAAATATGAAGAATTGTTCATCAAGGGGGCCTTGCTCAATTGGCCTGGCGCTGTTGCCGGCGAAACTCGCCCGGCGTCAGCTGGGTCCAGCGCTTGAAGGCGCGCTGGAACGCTTCGGCCGAGGCAAAGCCGAGCAGGTAGGCAATCTCGCCGAACGCAAGCTCGGTGTCGCGGATATAGGTTTCGGCAAGGTCGCGGCGAGTATCGTTGAGCAGGCTGCGAAAACTCGCGCCTTGCTCGGCCAGCTTGCGGCGTAGGGTCCAGGTGGGCAATTGCAGGTGGCGGGCGACGTCCTCAAGGCTAGGCTCGCGCCCGCCATTGAGCAATGGCCCCAGCAGGTGAGTGATGCGTTCACCCAGGCTGCGCACCCGGGTGCGCTCGGCCAGCTCGGCCTCGCACAGCTGCAGCAGGTGCTGCCAGGTGCTGGGGCAATGCTGCGGGTTGCGCAGTGCCAGGCTGGCGCGGCTCAGGCGCAGTTGATTGTGCGCCGCCGCGAACTGCACGGGGGTACTGCACAACGTCTGGTACAACGTCGCGTAGGCGGGGGCCTCGAACTCGATCTCGATGCGTTCAGCCTGCACGGGTGCCCCCGCCAGGCCGGACAACTGCGCCAGCCAGCCGGCCAGTAACGAGTCCACCACGAAACGGTTGTAGGTGTTGTATGGGCTGATGGAATAGAAGCGCAGCCAGGCGCCCTGGCTGTCCTCGTGGAAGCTTGATTGGCCACGGTAGTTGGCGGCATACAGGGCTTCGAAGCGCAGTAGCGTGCGCGCCGCCTCGCCGACCGTCGGCGCCTGGGCGGCCGCGACGCCGGCCAGACCTGCCTGGGCCAGGCGGCTGAACCGCCCCATGTGCAAGCCCAGCGCCGGCTCGCCAGTCAGCGCGATGGCGGCATGGCCCAGGTGCATGTAGCGCGGGATCGACAACCGTGCGCCGGGCTCAGCCAGGCGCGCGGCATCCAGGCCATAGCGCTGCAGCAGCGGCGCGGGATCATGGCCGTGCCGACGCAGCGCCTCGTCCAGCGGCTGGACGAACCCTACCGACAGCTCGCCCAGACGCACCCGTGGCCGTGGCATGGCGTTACAACCACAGGTTGAGCAGGCGCGCGCCCTGGCTCGGGCTGCCGGTCAGGTGCTGGCCGGCGCGGTTGGCGAAGCCTTGGCCATCGGCGGCCAGCTCCCAGAACTGCCCACGCAGGAACACGCTCATGCTGGTGACCTGGCGACCGCCAGCGGCCAGTGTCAGCTGTTGCCAGGCGCTGCGCTCGCTGGCCTGACCCTGCCGCAGTGCCAGCCCGTCGGCCACTGACTGGTGACGATTGCCGCGCCAGGGCGAGTCCCAGCTGTCTTTGCCGCTGAGAAACACCGGGTTGGCGATCAGTTGCGCCGACTGTGCAGCCAGGTCGCGGTAGTTCTCGGGGTACCAGCTGTCGCTGCCCACCAGCACCCCTAGGCGCCCGGCCGGGGTCTGCACCACGTGCAGCGGCTGCTGGCCGCCGCCTTGGATGTAACGTCGCATCTCGCTGTCTGGGTACTGCTGGCGCTGGGGCTGGCCGAGCACCGTGCCGTCGCCGGCAAACACCAGGCTGGTATTGTACAGCGGGCCGCTGCCGGTGCGCAGCACACCGCGTTCGACATGGGGGGCGGGCAACACGATCGAGCCGGCCACCAGGGTCACGCCGAAGTGCTTGGCCAGGCCACCGAACAGCGTCTGGTAATCGGCCGCCATCTGATCGGCCTTCATGCGCAAGTGCGCATCGGCACGCCGGTCGTCACCGGTGGCGGCGAGCATGGCCAGGCCATAGCGCAACGGGTTGCTCAGCTCCAGCCATTGCCAGGCCTCGCGCCGCTGGGTGACCTGGTAGAGCTCGTTCTTCTCGCCGCGGGCCCAGAGCCACGTCCCGATGTGCTCGGGCAGGATGACCACGGTGCGAGCGTTGACCAGGCCCAGGGCGCGGGCCTGCTCCAGGTAGGCCGAGAGCTTGCGCTGCAGGCGCTGCAGGTTCTGGTAATCGCTGGGGAACAGCCGCGGTTCGATGCCTAGTAAATTGCCCCGCTCGCCAGGGGCGCCGTCGTTGAGCGCCAGTTCGATGCGCAGGTCGGACAGGTAATGACCTTCTGGGCGCTTTTGGGTCCAGAAGCCGTAGCCACAGAGAATGGCAATGAGCACCAGCGCCAACGTGGCTGAAACAACTTTACGCATGACGGGAGTGGTCACGAGGACTTGACATGGCAATACCGCAAGTCAACGGCGTCGTGCGGATTTTTGCTGACTGTCTCACAGTTTTTCGCCCAGGCTGAATCCCGCCGCTTTTATCACCAAAAACACGAAGGGGTCAATGCCGACCCCCTTCACGCCACCAGGCGATAACGACTCTGCGGCCATGCCGGCCAGGGCTGGCCGCTATCAGGCGCGGTTGCGGCGCTCCCAGGCCTTGGGGTTGACCAGGTTCGTGGGACGACGACCGGCCAATGCTTCGATCAGGTTGTCGACCGCGCAGCGGGCCATGGCTTCGCGGGTCTCCACGGTGGCCGAGCCGATGTGCGGCGTGGCCACCACGTTGTCCAGGCGCAGCAGCGGAGAATCAGCGGCCAGGGGTTCCTGCTCGAACACATCCAGCCCGGCGGCGTGCAGTTGCCCGCTTTGCAGCGCTGCGATCAAGGCCGCCTCATCGACCACCTTGCCGCGCGCAATGTTGATGAAGATGGCACTGGGTTTCATCAGCGCGAAGGCCTGGGCACCGATCATGCCTTGGGTCGCCGTTGTCAGCGGCAAGGTCAGGCAGACGAAGTCAGCCTGGGCCAGCAGTTCCTCCAGGCTGACGCGCCGTGCATTGAATCGCTCGTCCACCGCGGGCTTGGCGCTCTGGCTGTGGTAGATCACCGGCATGCCGAAGCCGAAATGCCCTCGCTGGGCCAGTGCCTCGCCGATCCTGCCCATGCCGATGATGCCCAGGGTCTTGCCGTGCACATCGCTGCCGAAGTCCGCGGGGCCGATGTTGCGGGTCCATTGACCGGCGCGCACGCGATTGGCCAGCTCGACCACGCGGCGCGCGGTGCTGAGGATCAGCGCGAAGCCGGTGTCGGCGGTGGTCTGGGTAAGCACGTCGGGGGTATTGCTGAGCAGGATCGAGCGGCTGTCCAGGTAGTCCAGGTCATAGTTGTCGATGCCCACCGACACGCTGGCCACCGCTTCCAGTCGCGGGGCCAGGTCCAGCAGCGCGGCGTCGAGCTTGAGGCTGGCACCCAGCAGGCCATGGGCGTGGGGGAGGGCGTCGCGCAAGCGGGCCATGCCATCACCGGCCAGCTGCGCAATGGCGGTGACCTCGGCATGCTCGCTCAGGCGCTCGAGCAGCGCGGGGGAGAGGCTTTTGTACAGGACGACGTGCTTTTTCATAGAGGTCTCACTTCAGGAGTGGGCCGGCAGTGGGCGGACGCGGGGCACCTGTGGCGCTTTGCGACGGTCGCTGTCGCCCGGGGTCAGGCACAGGGTAAGGAGGGCGGACAGCAGCAGCGCGCCGCTCATCAGCAGGAAGGACGCGTCAGGCGCGCCGGTGGCGCTGTTCAGGTAGCCGACCAGGTAGGAGCCGATGAACGAGCCCAGCGCGCCCATGCTGTTGATCATCGCCATGGCGCCGCCTGCCACGTTGGCTGGGAGGATTTCCGGGATGATGGCGAAGAACGGGCCGTAAGGGGCGTACATGCAGGCCCCGGCCAGCACCAGCAGGGCGTAGGACCACCAGAAGTGTTCGCCGCCCAGCGCGTAGGAGCCGTAGAAGGCCAGGGCACCCAGCAACAGTGGCGGCCAGACGAAACGCTTGCGCCGCTGGATGCGGTCCGAGCCCCAGGACACCACGAGCATCGCCAGCACGGCCGCAAGATAGGGCAGCGCCGACAGCCACCCGGCCTCGACCATGTTCATCTGCAGGCCTTGCTTGAGGATCGATGGCAGCCACAGCACGAAGCCGTAGACGCCGATGCTCCAGCAGAAGAACTGCGCCGCGAGGATCAGCACCTTGCCCGAGCGGAACGCGGCGGCGTAGTTCTTCACCGGCTTGATGCCGACCTGCTCGGCGTCCAGTGCCTGTTGCAAGTCCTGCTTTTCGCGGGTGCTGAGCCAGGTGGCGTCGGTAGGGCGGTCATCGGCCAGGCGCCACCAGATAAAGGCCCAGAGCACGGCCGGCAGGCCCTCGATGATGAACATCCAGCGCCAGCTGTAATGCTCGACCAGATAGCCGGAAACCACCGACATCCACAGCATGGTCACCGGGTTGCCAAGAATCAGGAAGGTGTTGGCCCGCGAGCGTTCGGCGCGGGTGAACCAATGGCACAGGTACACCAGCATGGCCGGCATCACCGCGGCCTCGACCACGCCGAGCATGAAGCGGATGACGATCAGCGAGTAGGCGTTGGACACCACCCCGGTCAACGTGGCCAGGCTGCCCCAGAGGATCAGGCTGACGAAGATCAGCTTCTTTACGCTCTGACGCTGGGCGTAGATTGCCCCGGGCACCTGGAAGAAGAAATAGCCGAGGAAAAACAGCGCGCCGAGCAACGACGACAGGCCCGGGGTTATCGCAAGGTCTTCGGCCATGCCGGAGGCGGCGGCGAAGCCGTAGTTGGCCCGGTCCAGGTACGCCAGGCTGTAGGTGATGAACACGATCGGCATGATGTACCACCAGCGGCGGCTGGCGAGTTTGACTGTTTGCATGGTCTTGCTCCTGGCATCTTGTTGTTGTCGCGACAGGTAACATCAGCAATGGGGTTAAGTTGAGGCGGCGTCAGGCACTCAGGGTCAGCTCGCTGCGTCGTGGCAGGCCCTCCATGTCGCCGCGGCTCTGCACGGCCCGGCTGCCGATCCAGTTGCCACGCATCACGGCCTGCCCGAGGGTCTGCCGTTCGAGCAGGGCGCTGATCAGGCCAACGGCAAAACCATCACCGGCACCGACGGTGTCGATCACCTTGGCCACTGGCTGCGCGGCGACGAAGCATGTTTGCTCGGCGGTGCGGTAGTAGGCGCCCTCGGCGCCGAGCTTGATCGCCACCGCGGTGGCGCCGCGGTCCAGGTAGAAGGCGGCGATGTCCTGGGGGCTTTGGTAGCCGGTCAGCAGGCGGCCTTCGGCCAAGCCGGGCAACACCCAGTCAGCGTGGCTGGCCAAGCGGTTGAGGGTCTGGATCATCTGCCGTTCGCTGGGCCATAGGCGCGGGCGCAGGTTGGGGTCGAACGAGCTGCTGCCAGCGGCCTGGCGCTGGCGCAGCAGCAAATGTTCGGACAACGCGCAGGTCGCCGCCGATAACGCGGGTGGGATGCCGGTGACGTGCAGGTGACGAGGCAGCCGCAGGCTGTCCGGCAGGTCGGCCACACTCAGGTGACTGGCGGCCGAGCCCTGGCGGAAGTACTCGACGTCCGGGTCGCTGCCGTCATCGGTACGGCCCTTGAACTGGAAGCCGGTGGGGTGCACCGGATCAATGGCCACGTGCTGGCAATCCAGGCCCTCGTCGCGCAGGCTCTGCAGCACGAAGCGGCCCAGGGAGTCATTGCCGACTCGGCTCAGCCAGGTGACGTCGAACCCCAGGCGGGAGAGGCCGATGGCGACATTGCTGTCGGCGCCCGCAATGCGTTTGTGGAAGCGGCTGACCTGTTCCAGGGGGCCGCATTGCTCCGCCACCAGCATGGCCATGGTCTCGCCGAAACACAGCACATCAGCCATGGGCCACCTCCAGCTGCACGGTGTTCAGTTGCGCAAGCTTGAGGACTTCACTACGGGTCAGCGCCAGCAGGTCATCGCCTTGCAGAGGGTATTCGATGGCCCTGACCAGACCTTCGGGGAACCAGTCGAGCAATGATTGCCACGCAAGCAGGTCGCCAATGGAGGGTGGCACGGCGACCAGCTTGCCGCGGGCGTCCCGCGCAACGGTCTTGCAATGCAGGTACTCGACGAATGTACCCAGCCGCTGTGCGGCCTCGAGCGCGCTTTGCCCTTGCCATTGCCAGTTGCCGATATCAAAGGTCATCCCGACCGGTACGCCCTGATCGCGCGCCTGGGACAGGAACTGCTGCAGCGCGTCGATCTTGCCGCCCTGTACGGTCTGGTCGTTTTCCACCAGCAGGCGCACCGGCTGGTCTTTCAGCGTGTGGGCCAGCGCGGCCAGGTCACAGCCCGGATGAAAATACCCAAGCGAGACCTTCAGCCATTTGGCGCCGCAGCCGCGGGCACGCGCTAGCGTATCCTGCAGTTGCGCAGCGTGATGAGGCTGGTCGGCCTGCCACAACTCCAGCGGGGATGAATACACGCATTCCAGGCCGTGACGGGCGATGGCCGGTCGCAGGTGCAAGTACTCTTGGGTGGCGAAGAGTTCTTCACGCAGTTCGATGTAGCGGGCACCAGCCTGCGCGAGCAGGTCGGCGAATGCGGCCTGGCCGCGCTGGCGAACCAGCGTGGCGCCATAGCTGGAAAGACTGATCGAGACGGGATGGAGATGCATTGTTGTTATCCTCTGAAACCGGTTTCAAAACAGGCCGAACGGCATCGCTGGCAGTGCGATGTCAGGTTTACGGGGTGGTTCGGGTGGAGCCGCGGGTAATCAGTTGGCAAGGGAAGTCAAACACCTGAGGCGGGCCGTCATCGCCGCGCAGGCGGGCGAGCAGGCACTCGAATGCAGTGACGCCGATCAGTTCGGTGGGCTGGGCCAACGCGGTAATGCCATTGCCCACCAAGGGCAGCCAGTCCAGGTCGTCCAGGGCAATCAGGCCGACTTCGCTGCCCAGCGCGCAGCCGTGATCGCGCAGGGCCTGGGTGCATTTCAAGGTAGCGGTGCCGTTAGCGCAGAACAGCGCCTTGCGGCCGGGAGCTGGCTGGGCGAGAAACTGCGCAAGGTCGTCGGCGAAGGTGTCGCTGGTGTACAGCACCCGCCCCGTGACGGTGGGCTGGCCCGCCACCCAGGCCTGGAAAGCGTCGCTGCGTTCCTGGCGTGAACTGGTACCGTCCTGGGGTTCGCTGACCAGTGCCAGGTCGGCGTAGCCTTGCTGGTGAAGGTGTTCCAGGGCCTGGGCAACGGCACCGGCATTGTCCAGGCCCACCAGGTCGCTGGTCAGCTGCGGCACCTTGCGATCGATCAGCACCAGTGGCAGCGCTTGCTGCAGCGCCTGCAGCTGGTCCAGGTGATGGCCCAGGGTATTCACGATCAGGCCTTCGACGTTGTAGGACTGCAAGGCCGCCAGGTGCTGGCGCTCCTGTTCGTCGTCCTGACCCGTGTTGCAGACTACCAGGCTGTAGCCATGGCGGCGGCAAGCGGTTTCCACCCCGTGCATCACCGCCACCGAGTAAGGGTTGCGGATATCGGCCACCAGCAGGCCGATCAGGCGCGTACGGCCACGCTTGAGGCCACGCGCCATCTGGTTGGGACGATAGCCCAGATCGTTGATGGCTTGTTCGATGCGCCCGGCGATCAGTTCGGACAGCAGACCGCGGTCCTCGCCGATAAAGCGCGAGACGCTGGCCTTGGAGACGCCAGCCCGTTTGGCGACGTCTTGAATGGTGACCCGAGCGAGGCTGCTGGAAGGGGACAAGGACACGGCCTGAACCTTTGTTGGAATTATTGGCTAGGTTTTCTCTGAAACCGGTTTCAGATAATACCAGTGCCGCGCATTCGTCAAGTCTATCGGCGCGCCCAGTAGGCACTCATAAGGGCCAGGGTTGTGCACATCGATCAATAAATTGTCACTTTAGGACATTGAGCGCTTTCAAACGGCTGTTTAATGTCGACGCCAGAAACCAACGACGGGGCCCGCCGCGCCAGGTGAGGCATCCCGCATTTCCCGTGTTCACGCTTGCTCTGGAGTTCACTATGGCTGCTGTCCCTTATCCGCACCTGCTGGCCCCGCTGGACCTGGGCTTTACCACCCTGCGCAATCGCACCCTGATGGGGTCGATGCACACCGGGCTGGAAGAACGTCCCGGAGGCTTCGAGCGCATGGCGGCCTACTTTGCCGAGCGTGCTCGCGGTGGGGTCGGCCTGATGGTCACCGGCGGCATCGCCCCCAATGACGAGGGTGGGGTCTACTCCGGCGCTGCCAAGCTGAGCACCGAGGAAGAGGCCGACAAGCACCGCATCGTCACCGAGGCAGTGCATGCCGCGGGCGGCAAGATCTGCCTGCAGATCCTCCACGCCGGTCGTTACGCCTACAGCCCGCGCCAGGTAGCGCCCAGCGCGATCAAGGCGCCGATCAATCCGTTCACCCCCCGGGAGCTGGACGAGGCAGGCATCGAGAAACAGATCGGCGATTTCGTCAGCTGCGCCCAGCTGGCCCAGCGCGCCGGCTACGATGGCGTCGAGGTCATGGGTTCGGAAGGTTATTTCATCAACCAGTTCCTCGCCGCCCACACCAACCAGCGCACCGACCGCTGGGGCGGCAGCTACGAGAACCGCATGCGCCTGGCGGTGCAGATCGTCAGCCGCGTGCGCGCGGCGGTGGGGCCGAATTTCATCATCATCTTCCGCCTGTCGATGCTCGACCTGGTCGAAGGCGGCAGCACCTGGGACGAGATCGTGCTACTGGCCAAGGCCATCGAGCAGGCCGGCGCGACCCTGATCAACACCGGCATCGGCTGGCACGAGGCACGCATCCCGACCATCGCCACCAAGGTGCCGCGCGCGGCCTTCAGCAAGGTCACCGCCAAGCTGCGCGGCGCCGTCGGCATTCCGCTGATTACCACCAACCGCATCAACACACCTGAAGTGGCCGAGGCGGTACTGGCCGAGGGCGATGCCGACATGGTCTCGATGGCCCGGCCGTTCCTCGCCGATGCCGACTTCGTCAACAAGGCCGCCGCGGGCCAGGCGGACGAGATCAACACCTGCATCGGCTGCAACCAGGCCTGCCTGGACCACACCTTCGGCGGCAAGCTGACCAGCTGCCTGGTCAACCCGCGTGCCTGCCACGAGACCGAACTCAATTACCTGCCGGTCACCCAGGTCAAGCGCATTGCCGTGGTTGGCGCCGGCCCGGCCGGGTTGTCGGCCGCCACCGTCGCCGCCGAGCGCGGGCACCAGGTGACCCTGTTCGATGCCGCCAGCGAGATCGGCGGGCAGTTCAACGTCGCCAAGCGCGTGCCCGGCAAGGAGGAATTCTTCGAGACCCTGCGCTACTTCAAGCGCAAGCTGCAGGTCACCGGCGTCGCGCTGTGCCTGCAGACCCGCGTGAGCGTCGAGGCGCTGATCGCCGGCGGCTACGACGAGATCATCCTGGCCACCGGCATCAGTCCGCGTACCCCGGCCATTCCCGGGATCGAGCACGCCAAGGTGCTGAGCTACCTGGACGTGCTGCTCGAGCGCAGGCCGGTCGGCCAGAAAGTGGCGGTGATCGGCGCTGGCGGTATTGGTTTCGATGTGTCGGAGTACCTGGTGCACCAAGGCGTGGCGAGCAGCCAGGACCGCGAGGCGTTCTGGAAGGAGTGGGGCATCGATGCCCAACTCGAGGCCCGTGGCGGCGTTGCCGGCATTCGCGCCGAACCCCATGCCCCTGCGCGCCAGGTGTACCTGCTGCAGCGCAAGGCCAGCAAGGTCGGCGACGGCCTGGGCAAGACCACCGGCTGGATTCACCGCACCGGCCTGAAGAACAAGCAGGTGCAGATGCTCAACAGCGTCGAGTACCTGAAGATCGATGATGACGGCCTGCATATCCGCATCGGCGAGGGCGAGCCGCAGGTGCTGCCGGTCGACAACGTGGTCATCTGCGCCGGCCAGGACTCGCTGCGCGAGTTGCAGGAGGGCCTCCTTGCGGCGGGACAGACCGTGCATCTGATAGGCGGTGCAGACGTGGCGGCGGAGCTGGATGCGAAAAGGGCGATCGATCAAGGCTCGCGATTGGCGGCGGTGTTGTAAATTATTTAGGTCGTACTTAAAAAGTAAAGGGCGAATTTCGCCCTTTATTTACTTGTGTATGTTTGTCTGGTTTGTTTCCTAAAAATAATTAAGTAATCGCCTAAGCGTATTTCTGAAGTTACTTGTTTCATGGTTTTGCAGTTACTTTTTGATAGGTAATTGTCGTCTCGTGTATCTAGAGCTTTTCCGTTACGCATGTCTATAGTGTCGACGGCCATGAATTCAGCGTTCATAGCATAACTATGGCCTGCGTCGGCGGCAGTATCCATTTCTGATTCGGGAAGGTGTTTCTGCGATGCAGTAGGTCAAATTCGTCTATGCGAAGGATACGAGATGACGAAGAAACAAATTGAACTTCCCCTTCCTACGTGGGCGCGCAACCACCCATCGGTGACTTTGATAGTAGTGGGGCAAGTGCAGTCCCTCCGGCGGTCCCTGAGGCGTTGCAATTTGCCCCGATTATGGCCAATGCGCTCATTAAATTGGATGAAATGTTTAAGGCTGGTCTTTTGCTTGTTGATGCCAACTTGGCTCAAGAATTATCAACAGCTCGTATGGGCACTGTTGAGGACAATGACACAGCGGAAGGGATTCATAGAGAGATTGCTTTGCGGGAAAGGCTTGCCGCCAGCAAGCAGGCTCAGATAACCGAATTATCTGCTACCGCAGATCAGTTTTACGGCGTAGATCCCCTCTCGATGACGCCCAGGCAACAGATGAACATAATCGTTCAGCGGATGAGTGGGAGTACCGCACTGGCTGATATTCGAAAGTTTTCTCAGCTTTCCCATGAGGCAGCTTACAAGCGTCGTTTTGCAAGCGAAGCGCTCACAATACTGAACGAACAATCTGCTGCTCTACGAAAAAAACTTGCGCAAATACAGGCTCAAGAAGCGGCTGCGGTGGCGGCGGCACAAGCAGCCGCAGCCCAAGCAGAGGCGGCAGCAATTGCACAGGCGCAGGCCGCAGCAGAGGCGCAACTAGCGCAAGCTGAGGCTCAGAGGGTCGAGCAGGAACGGCGCAATAAGGAAAGAGTCGCCAATACTTTTCGCGCAGACGCGCAGACTAGTGCGTCGCAAGCCCAAATTCTTGTAGCAGCCGGGACAATCCCAGTAGTCGAAGGGGCTGTGCTAACGTTGCAAGCCGCGATACGGGCATCCGTAGCTGGTTTGGCTGAAGTCCTTGCGGGCACGGCCTCGGGACTGTCAGTTGGCGTCAGCGCGTTACTCTATTCAACAAAACTGGGCAATGGCGAGTTACCAGACCGGTTTGCTCTTACGGTGCCTCTGGCAGATCTAGGCCCATTGCCAACCATCGATCTCCATTCAAGCGCAGCCAGTCATGGTAGCGCTCAGCTTCCCATGCGCATCGGCTTCAAAGCTGGAAATGAAGGGCAGACGCAGGTCATCGTCATTCCCGCAGGTGCCGTGGCGGCCGGAGTACCAGTAATTGCTGCGCAATATCATGCAGAACAGAATGTTTACAGTGTCTCGATACCGGAGATGCCTAACAGAAGCCTGATCTGGACCCCGGCTGTCGTTCCAAGCGACAACTCGACCGCGACCCTCCCCGAGCAACTCCCTGTACCTGTTTATGAAGGGGCACCTTCCGGCCAATCGAAGGCCGTATAGACACCCATCCGGAGGTTGCCGAAGCTGTATTCGATGATTACATTTTTATCTTCCCAGCGGACTCGGGGATCCCGCCGTTGTATGCGGTGTTTGCAACCCCCAGGGATTTTCCGGGGACTGCAAGCGGGAACGGGCGACCGGTTGCGGGTAAATGGTTAGCTGCATCCTCAGAAGGAGAAGGGGCCCCGGTACCGTCGCAGATAGCAGAGCAGCTTAGAGGGAAAGAATTTAGAAATTTTCGTCATTTTAGGGAGACGTTCTGGAGGCTGGTCGCGGTCGACCCCATATTGGTAGAGCAGTTTAAACCGCAAAGTCTAGGTTTGATGAGAAAAGGCTATGCTCCTAAGGCGGCGAAACCTCATGTTGTTGGAGGGAATAGAAGTTTTGAAATTCATCATGTGATTTTCATCTCAAGGGGAGGGGAGGTGTACGATATGGATAATCTACGAATCATGACCCCCAAGCGACATGTTGAAGTCCATGCGGAGGTGAAGAATGGTTAAATTGTGGGATAAGTTAGAACAGTATACTGAAATAGAATTTACAGAGCTCGTGGAGGATATTTGGTTTGTCAATGTGGAAAGTGAGGCTATGCACGACGAATTACTCCTTCACTTCGAGAAGGTGAGTGAGCACCCTCAAGGTAGTGATCTCATTTATTACCCCTTAGAGGGCGAAGATTCTTCGCCTACAGGAATCGTTGAGTCAGTAAAAGCGTGGCGCGCTGCCAATGGTAAACCAGGCTTCAAAACTGGTTGAACAGAGGTGGTCTTGGCGCGTTTGGTGACAGGACCACGCTCCGTAAAATCATCTGCCGGTGCGCTTTAGACTCGTCGGCCTGATTCGGGTGCTGAGTGCAAGGGGAGGTGTAGGGTATGGGTAATCTACCAGTCATGACTCCTAGGCGACATGTTGAAGTCCAAAATAGCAAAGTGGATCTGGAGAGGCTGCGTGATGCACCTGCCGCGCTGAGCCTCACGGAGCCTTGGCACTACACTGCACCAGATCTGGGATGCAGTTGTAGACTAGTGTCCTGTCTCGGAAATAAGCTGTTCACTTTTGGCGGCGTCTTGGGCGCCCGGCCGGCGTTGCCACTCCTCGCCATAGCCCTGCTATGACTCGTCGCGGCGCCTTGGCCGAACACCCA
>Ga0160433_100237_pt1 | contig 40097 bp, 37 predicted proteins | sample HID1972K_E0MG_FD_108235 | JGI IMG/M metagenome (GOLD analysis project Ga0160433, IMG submission 108235) | Enriched pill bug-associated microbial communities from UW Madison campus, WI, USA - HID1972K_E0 MG | ecosystem: Host-associated > Arthropoda: Insects > Digestive system > Unclassified ...
ATCTTAAAACTGTCTTCATAGATATTCTCATATCCCGGCTTCTTGAATTTTCCTAACTCTTCCATGGTCTTTCTAATTTAATCATTAGTCCGATTTTTGTAAGGTGTTTTTAGGAATGGACACTCGTCCGGGACAATGGTTGTTGCCAATTGGGTTCATTATTAGTTAGATTTCGCTAAAAAAATATTAGAAGTCGATCTGGAGAATGCTGTTCTTTAGCTATATTTTTTTGAGATAAACATAACGCAATAAATGAATAGCTCTTTTATCTGCAAAGTGGTCTTCCTATGCATATTCTGTTACGCGGGGACATTATTTGCCAAAGAAACAAACAACCGGTTTTACCCTGCCAGCAGCAGGGCTTTCCTGTTCACAGGAAGGGTAGACTTTACAAATCCTTCTCTTCCCAGGTTCTATTCGCCGGGTATATACGTGCAGGGGAAATTCAAAGGGTCGAGCTGCGAGATCGAAGTTAATGATGAGGTATTATATGGAACCAGTCATAATTTTATCACGGTTGTAGTTGATGGTGGCGCACCGAAACGGATTAAGTTATCCGGCAAAACAAATAAGATCCTGATAGCCGACAACTTATCGAATAAGGAACATTCATTTCTTCTTTGCAAGAGCACAGAGTCTGGCATCGGTTATATCGAGTTTGTGGGTGTACGCTGTGAAACGCTGTTACCTCTTCCCGGGTCAAAAGACAGGAAGATTGAATTTATCGGTAATTCTATCACCTGTGGAATGGGCGCCGACTTGTCAATTCCTTGTGACAGCACAGGAGCCTGGTATGACCAGCATAATGCTTACATGAGCTACGGTCCGCTTACTTCACGTTCGTTGAATGCCGACTGGGTATTGAGTGCCGTTTCGGGAATTGGTTTAATTCATAGTTGCTGCGACATGGACATTAAAATGCCACAGGTATTCGACAAAATGAACATGCGGGAGAATACCGGCAAATGGGACTTTTCTCGCTACCAACCGGATGTCGTCACGGTATGCCTCGGTCAGAACGATGGAATTCAGGATTCTTCAAAATTCTGCGACGCCTATGTGGCATTCTTAAAAAAACTGAGGGCTTATTATCCCAAAGCAACTCTCCTCTGCCTGACGAGCCCGATGGCGAGTCCTGATCTGTTTGCTTTTATGGAAACGAGCCTCCACGCGGTGGTCAGAGAGATGAAGGTGAAAGGCGATAATAACGTATACAGTTACTCCTTCAGCAGAAGATTTTACAAAGGCTGTGGCGAGCATCCTGACTTAGCGGAACATCGCGAAATAGCCAGCGAAATCAGCAAAGTAATAAAACAGATTAAAAGGTGGTAGATTATTTTCCATCTTTGCAGGAAAATATCAAATACATGAATTGGATCATTCTCATTATAGCCGGACTATTTGAAGTTGGCTTTGCTTCTTGCCTTGGAAAAATGAAGGAGACAAGCGGTAATACTGCCATACTGTGGGGAACGGGCTTTATTGTATGCCTGACGATCAGCATGTTGTTACTCATAAAGGCAACCCAAACGCTACCAATAGGAACGGCCTATGCTGTATGGACAGGAGTCGGTGCCGTTGGAACGGTTTTGGTGGGTATCATCGTCTTCAAAGAGCCGGCGACCCCGGGGAGAATATTCTTCCTGACAACGTTGATTGCTTCGATAGCCGGACTAAAATATGTGTCTTCTTAAAAGAAAAAGCCTGTCCTAACATATTGATATCGCAGGACAGGCTTTTTTTATTCTCCGAGATAAGCATTTATCTGCAGGCCGATCAAGCGGACCTCCTCGTCTTCTGAAAAGAGAGGAAGATCGGTTTCACTATCAAGCTTCAGCCATAGCTGTTCTGTATCTTTTTGTATTTTAACATATTCAACACCATCTTTGAAGATGGTATAAGTATCGTTTTCTTCAGGAAATACGGCGTATTCAACCTCCCCTACTTCGATATCAAACGGCTCTTGCATCATTTGTTAACTGTGTTTTCTTTTTCTGTCCAACTTGGCTTTCTTGCCTGCGCCTATGTTGTAATCTTTACTGTTTTTTTCCTTTTTTTCGTGAAAGGCCTCGCCCCTTGAAGGTTCTTCTTCCGTCTTGCGCTTAGCTTTAGTCTTCGGTTTGCTTTCGGCATCCACTATCACTCCTTCAGGCAATGGCACTAATGGGAATTTGTAACCTAAGGCCTGCTCTACTTTCCTTATATCGGCAAGTTCGATATCTGTTGAAAATACTACTGATAGAGCATCTATCTCTTCATCCTGATCCTTAATCACTCTGGAAATAAACGTTTCCTTCTCCACTGGCGGCTCCAGATGGATGATGCGGTCTATACCACGGAGGTTGACCGGAGCGCTAAGCTCATTGGCCACGATAAGGGTTTCCAATTCTTCAGAATCGTAGAAGTCATCAATTGAGCTTACCCCTTTTGACTCAAAAAAGACCGGATTCAGGATGGCTGACTTAGCCTTAACTTTCGCAAACAGGCTATTATAAACTTTCTCTGCTGTAAGACGCGTATTGACAAAAACGACTGTCTTCGGTAAGTCAGATTCCCGAAGGAGAACATTCAGAAGGTTCAGCTTGGTTCTGAAGTTCGAAACATTATATAGTTCCTGTGGATAGATCTCTGCTACAGGTTCAACTTCTTCTTCCACTTCTATGAAACTGGGGTCCCGCATAAAGGGCTCGATCATCTGCTCGATCCTGGAGTGCATAACTTCAGCAAAAACCAGTCGCTGGCACTTAATAACGCTATTTGCAAGCTCATTAACCGGTAATTGCAGTCCCTGCTTCACGATCAGCTCTGCGTCGTCGACCACAAACATCTGAATCTTATTCAGGTCCAGCGCCAGTTTCAGGTAGATCGCCCTTGCGCGATCGGGAGTGGCTACTATAATATCTGCTCCATCAGCCAGTTCGTCGAGCTCCGCCTCCATGCCGGAACCGGGAGTCAGACTCACAATGCGGAGAGACTTATTCTTGTTCAGCAAATTAATTTGTTCAACAACGGCCTCTACTCGTTCCTTATCCGGGACAAGGATAAGGGCTCGAGGCGCTATTTCAGGTGTTTGCTTAAGCCGCATCAAAACACCCAGTATGTAAGTGGTTGTTTTACCACAGCCTTCTGGACCTACCGCGATAATATCCTGCCCACCAATAATTCGGGACATTGTCCGGAGCTGAAGTTCCTTAGGTACCAAATACCCGGCTTCCGTTACCGATCTTACCAGCTGCTTACTAAGCTTAATCTTTTCTAACCACACAATACTTAATTTTTTAAACGAGAAACGACAAATTTACAACTTTATCCCTTGCGGAACATCATAAGCACTAATATCCCATGACATTAACTCCATAACACGTTTAAATTCGGGCTGGAGAGGTGCCTCGATGAGGATTTCTTGTCGACTCATGGGATGATTGAACGTAAGACTGGATGCGTGCAGCAACATGGTTGTCATCTCCCAGGTCTCTTTGAAGAGCTTATTTTGCTTGTTGCAGCCATGCTTTCTGTCGCCGATTATGGGATGAAAGACGTGACTGAAGTGTTTGCGGAGCTGGTGCATTCGTCCGGTTTGCGGAGTGGCTTCGACTAATGAATATCTGGAGGTCTGATGTGCGCCAAAGGCAACATCAATTTCAGCCCTCTCAAGCGTTTTATATAAAGTCAGCGCTTCTTGCATCGAACCATTTTCCTTTTTGAGAGGATAGTCTATCTCTTCCTGATCGGGGGTATGTCCCCGCACCACAGCAAGGTACTTCTTTCTTACCTTATTCTCCTGGAACTGTTTGTGCATGGCGATCTCCGCCTCTTTGTTCAGTGCAAACAGTAATACACCGCCTGTTTTTCTGTCGAGACGATGCACGGGATTCACATAATGATTAATTTGGTCGCGAAGGATCTGAAGAGCAAATTCCTGTACATCCATCGCTATGGGAGACCTGTGTACCAACAGCCCATGGGGTTTATTGACGGCGATGAGGTACTCATCCCTATATAAAATATCCAGCATTCACGTAATTGAAAGGGCAAACTTAAGTTTTTCCGGTCGAATTACAGAATAGGTACTCTTTAGGCTCTAAGCAGCAGTATGCTTACTCATGGTTAAATTCCCACATAAAATAAATTATGCACATGGAAAATATAAAGAACTCGATCATAATGCCTCCTCTTTATTTCAAATGTAAGCAACCGGAAGCCAACAATCAAGTGATTATGGTCATTTACAACAACTTATACTCCAGAATTGCGATTATTGCATTTTTAACATCAAGGGTTTAAATTAACATCAACCTACGGCTCATATGGTGAGCATAATAGCAAATACCACCTTGATTTAAAATAAAAAAACCCTTCCATTTTCATGGAAGGGTAGATATCCTCTAGGATTTATACTATTTAGAAAAGATATTAGCGCTATTGCGATAACCTGATGCCGTATTAGTATACCAGTCTTTGAATGACTGACCACCAGATTTGGCCCAATCACCGAACTTTAAGTAGGCCGTCGTGATGTCGGTTTTCTCAGTAGGATATTGGAAACTTGCCACGGGTACTTCAAGCGCCCAAACTAAGCCTGACTTGCTGTAATATGGTTTCGCTAAAGTGGTTTGGTCGTCGCCGGTACCGAACAAGGTGCTGTTAGCTAACTTAGTAGGCTGTTTTCCGGGAAGGTGAGTTTCGTATCCACGACCAAATCCGCCGGTGTTGTTCCATATAAACATGTTATAGTTACCTATTCCAAACTTGTCTATCGTTGGACCATTTTTTAATGTAAATGAAACTGTATAAGCCTTTGCTGCTGCAGCTGTGCTCTGAGAGGTATTCCAGTTTGACTGCTCAGCCCGGCTATCTTTGAACAAGATTATCACGAGGCTATCCTGATTGGCTTCAGCTTCTGCACCCGAGATGCTCACAAGATTTGTCCTTGGTATATTAAATTGGATACCTGCTCCGTTTTTATACTCTCCACCGGTAGCAAGCAAGTTATAATTTGCGTCTACAGATACTACCTGATTAGAAGCATTTGTTGCGATTTCATAACGGTAGTTCATAACCACATCGTTCATATCATAGTCACCTTGTTGTGGCCACTTATCTTCAAAAGCTATCGTAGACCCTCCAGCAGTATAGTTGTATTGACGATGTCTGAAAGCTCTTGTCGGATCATTAGGATAGTCATCAAGCGCATCTATCACACCATCTTTATCTGTATCAGGCAGGGTCGGATTTGGATTAACTCCATATCCTTCTGAACACTCATTTGCAGCAATGTAGATATCGCAACCGTTCTTAGCGGTATTGCTGAAGTGTATGGCATCTAAAGTTCTTTTGCTATCACAATAAAGAACCTTTCCTGTAAACATACCTCCTGCGCTATTGACTGCTGAGTTAGAAACGCCATCAACTCTGAAAAGGGACCATTCGTCTCCATCTACAGGACCGCTAACGGTTCGTGTTGCAGATAACAAATTGTTAGTTCTGAACATCGCCCTTGCTGTGAGTTTCAGATCTGAATTCATGCTTGTGTTACCTTTAACGTCTACGAAAGATTCGTTATTCATAACTGCCCCGTTCAGGTAGAAGTTTGTTAGTACAACAAGCTTACAACGGTTGGTAAATGTTCCGCTTTGGGCGGTGAGGCTTTTTACTCTCATCTGTCCGTCATTCGTAAACTGGCCGGCGAAATCTAGCTGGGCGTTTTCAGCTATAAACGTCCCGGAATTTCTAATAGCTGCTGATGAGTTCATCACGATAGCCGTATTAGAACTGGTAAAGCTTCCGTAGTTGTCGAACTTAGACGGGGTCGCTCCAACTTCAAACTTCCCGGTAACGTTCAGCGTTCCGTTGTTGATAGAATGACCTCCGTTATGCGCCCTGTAGTTACCCAGTGACTTAATAAGGCCGTGATTTGTAAATACACTTTGTGCATCCACCCAAATCTCTTTATTAGCTGTAATAGTTCCGAAGTTTGTTCCTATGCCACTCTTAAACGTTAAATATTCTGCGGTCACTGTACCGGCATTGTAGAATGTTCCGATTGCCTGAGTGGTCCATTGATCAGAAGTAATAGTAAGAGAGCCAAAGTTCTTCACAGAAGCCACTTCGTTCCATTGTACGCCATTAATTGTAGCACTTCCGGTATTTGTGATGACAATATTAAGCCCGTTCATATTACCACCTGAAAGAGTAACGTTCTTTCCGCAGATGTAAAGTGTTCCACTATGATTCCAGCCAAACACGATGTTCACGTCACTGGCAGTAACAGAATATACACGTCCGCCCTGAGCGGTGAAGTTAGACACGGAAGATGTAATAGCAGTAACGCCGGTTCCGGAAGGACAATCAGGACTTGCTTCGGGAACGGCAGACGCCTGAGATCCTACAGCTGAGATTGCCCGCATTGACTTTACTATTGCGGTAGCCCCAATTGATAATGATACGTCAGTTGATGTAATAGCAACCTTATTTGTCACCGACGATCCGTCAGGTGCGGTCTTAACTATAAAAACCTCTGAAATAGTTACGGGTAGATAAATTCTCGAATTAAAAGAACTGGTAAGAGTTGCGCTTCCCTTAGACAACAATTCTCCTCCAGCTTGCGGATCGCCAGCATAGATAGAGACAACATGTATTTTGTTATCGAATCTCGTGTCTGTAATAGACACGTTGAAATTAACGTCTGTTGATGTCCTCCAATTGAAGGTTTCCGGAACATTCAATTCACCTGTGCTGCCGGATCCCCCCTCGGATGTAACACCATCCTTCTTACACGATGAAGCTGTCAAAACTAAAGCAGACACAGCTAATAATAAAAATCTTTTCATAAATCCTTGTGAATATAGAGGTTAAATACAACATGTGTGCCAACATATTTCACAGCTTACACATGTTATTCATTTATACTTCTCACCTCTTATACGGTTGGAATTGGGGAATACAATAGGAATAAAATTCCCCAGACCTGGCAAATTTGCATGAACCGACCAATATCTTCAGGAGCACTTTGTTTAACCGTAGGTACTTACAAACTTATGGCTCTATCTATTGTTCAGCAGATTAAACATCATACTATGAAATGGATGGGCAGACGCGAAAGCGGAAATATTGAAGATAGAAGAAGTGGCGGAGGCGGGTTAGCTGTAGGTGGCGGACTTGCTGCTGTTATTGCAGTTGTGTTTGCACTATTGACCGGGCAGAATCCTCTCGAGCTTATTGGTATAGGTCAACAGGGCGGATCTTCCTCTCAGGGAACAGAACTTAACACAGAAATAAAGGATGATCCGAATTCTCATTTTGTTGCAGTGGTTCTTGCAGAAACTGAGGATGTATGGGACAGTGTGTTCAGGGCTCAGAACCTTCAGTACGAGAAGCCGGTGCTCACACTCTTCAGTGGTCAGGTGAGATCAGGATGTGGGGCGGCAAGTTCATCTACAGGTCCCTTTTATTGTCCGGCTGATAGCAAAGTGTATATTGACCTTAGTTTTTATGACGAGCTTCAGAATCGCTTCGGTGCTCCCGGCGACTTTGCGATGGCTTATGTTATTGCGCACGAGGTTGGGCATCATATCCAACATTTGCTGGGTACAACGGACAAGGTAGACCGTATGAGGGGTAAAGTGAGTGATGAGGAATTGAACGCCCTCTCTGTGCGGCTTGAATTACAGGCTGATTTTTTAGCAGGAGTTTGGGCTCACCATACGCAACGGAAAGACCTGCTGGATGCAGGAGATATTGAAGAGGCTTTAAAGGCGGCAAATGCGATCGGAGACGATCGCCTGCAGATGCAGGCTCAGGGTTATGTTGTTCCTGATGCGTTTACTCATGGAACTTCGGAGCAACGCATGCGATGGTTTAAACGCGGATATGAAACAGGGGATATTCGTTCGGGTGATACTTTTTCGACCAGTTCGCTCTGATCTGTATCATATTTAATACAGAAATGACTACCAAACAAAACAGATTTATTTGCTTCAAATAAACTTAGTATTAACTAAGACGCTCATTATTAACTATCTTTTAATTTCGGAGCATTCAGGCTCAGGATTTGAATGTATCCCACCACATACTTAAATATTAAAAAGTAGAAAACATGAAAAAAATAGCTTTACTAGCAGCTGGATTCCTGATGGGAGGTGCTGCATTTGCTCAGTCTTTACCTCCGGTAAAATATGGTTTAAAAGTGGGTGTAAACCTTCCAAAAATGCATATTAATAATACGAATGGTGAGGACTTTGAATCAGAATCCACAACTAACTTCAGTGTTACAGGTTATGCTGACGTACCGGTAGCAAACGGCCTTTCCGTTCAGCCAGGTATATCTTTGCAGGGTAAGGGTGGTAAACAATCATTTGGCGGGTCAAATGTCAGCGGAGAACGCAAAAACAACACCATGTATGCCGAGATTCCTGTGAACCTGGTGGGTAAAATTCCACTGGGAACCACAGGCACAAACTTTTACCTTGGTGCAGGACCTTATGCAGCATTTGCGATTTCCGGTGAGAGAAAAGAATCGGGAAGCTTTTTTGGAGCTGAAGGAGAGAGAACAAGAGACCTCGAATTCGGTAATGACGATGGTGACGACTACAAAGGAACAGACTTTGGTGTAAACTTCTTAGCTGGATTCCAGTTAAACAGTGGATTTAACATCGGTGCCGGTTATGGGCTTGGTCTTTCAGATCTTCGTCCAAGCGATAATAACAGTGACAACGGAAAGACAACAAACCGTGTTCTTTCTTTCTCTGTAGGTTATGCTTTCTAAACCCACGGGCTAGATTCTTTTTAACTTAATGATTAATTTTTCGGAGCCCTCAAAATTATGTTTTGGGGGCTCCTCTTGTTTATGAACGCCGCTGTTTATATTTGCGCTGGCTTATTTGCAGCAGATGATGATTAAATTTAGAGTACTACTTTCCATTCTATTTGTTTTGACCGGTTTCAACAGCATGGCGCAGTCTGGAACCGACTCGATAATAAACTTCATCGTTAAGGAGAACCTCCTTAAAAACGATAAGCTGGCCATCATTGCTGCCGACGAGAATGAAGTACCTAAAGAAACGGTGAACGGAACTTTCGTTTTTACGATCAACGGTTTCAAGCAGGAGCTAAAATTTAATGAAGGTGTTGCCATCGCTCCTCAGCAAATTGAGAAATCAACTTTCGTGTACCTGAAGCACAAGAATGAAACAGCAACTCCGGCCAAGCTTTACTATGTGTTGAAGAAAGAGGCTGGAATTAATCCGATAAAGATCAACTGGATGATGCTGATCATCATCCCCCTCGCCCTGGTGGTCATCGCGGGGATATTCAGGAAATTTATTGTTTTTGCAGTTATTATTCTGATTTTGCTTTTGGTGTTTAATTCTAATCAGGGATTAGGCATCCCTACAATTTTCGAAACGATTTTCGACGGATTAAAAAATGCCCTGCTGTAATCAGCAAACTGAGGCATTGAATTAGAAAGGCATACCAATACCAAAGTTGTACTGCAGAAAGCGGTACCTATCCGGAGAGTTAGTTTGGATATACTCCTCTTTGAACTCTTTTCTCGCACTGCTGCTCAGCAAGTGCTTGATAACCCAGTTGTCTGATCCTGTAAATTGTGGGTCTTTAATCTTGGCCCCTACGTCAAACCGGAATACGAAATACTGAAGATCGAACCGTAGACCGGCACCTGCACCCAGAGCTAGCTGATCAAAGAATTTATCAAACTCGAACTTTCCTCCCGGAACATTCGCATTGTCATCTAACCTCCAAACGTTTCCGTAGTCCACGAATGTTGCGCCCTTTAGCTTTGATCCGAAGAAATTGTTCATGAGTTTAAAGCGGTATTCGAAATTTCCCTCGAACTTAATCTCCCCATACTGATCCAGATAGGTCAGGTTTTTCCTGGTCTCCTCGTCCTTTATGACGCTTCTGTTGTAATTCCCCGGACCGAGGGTTCGCGCCTGCCATGCCCTTACTCCGCTGGATCCGCCTGCATAGAAGTTGCGTTCGAACGGTAGTGCGTTGGAATTACCATAGGGCAGTGCCACACCGGGGTTGATCCTGGCAACGAACTGACGTTCGCCTCCGAGGGATTTGTAAAATCTCAGATCTACTTCTGTTTTTGCGTATTGCAGATAAGGGAGCCCCATGAAGGTGCGGAAGCCATTTTCATCCTTGTTGAAATTGAAAACGTTTGCCAAAAGCCCCAGCGAATTTCCGCCAACATCAAAAAAGCCTCTGAAGTAAATAAAATTATCGTAACTGTTCAGTTTCTGTGCATTCAGGGTGAAGTTGTATTGTGAGCCCAGGTTAAGGAAGCGCCGGTCGTTCGTCTGCACGTATAACAGATTGCCACTTGTAATCAGGCTGTCTTTGAAAGCTGCATCCAGCCTGCCGTCCCTGTACTCTATATTGATTGGCGTAAAGCTGTGTAACCGGCTTTTACTTTGCGTCCAATCATAACTTATGGAATTGATGAACAGCCGGTTCCTGAACGCCCCGGGCTGATCAAAGATCTGCATGCTGCTGGAGATGGTAGTATGAGGGAGCCCGGCTCTGTAATTTTCCCTTATGTAAAAAGGTGCAACTATTCTGGGTATGATCAAATTAGCACCGATCTGTATGTCTCTGTTAAAGACACTGCTGAAGAGTTTTTTATCCCTCGAATCGAAAAGGATACCGTAACGGAACTTGATGTCCAGGCGCTCTGCTCCTCCAAACAGGTTCCTGTTCGTATAGGTATTTCCGATATTAAACCCGTTCCTGCCTGAGTTGAATGTGTATTCACCTTCTACTCTATTGCTGTTCCTTTTCAAAGGAGTGATCTCCATCCGTGCATTTAAATGGATACTATCAGGATCCTTTTCGTATTCTATCTTGATATTACGGAAAACGTTCAGTTCATATAAGCGGTCATACGTCAGGTTCTCATTCGTTACATTATACTTTTCCCCCTTATTCAGGAAGATGTAGCGGGTTAGCTTATCGAATTTAAAGCGGTGCGAGTAATCCCTGAAATAATATTGCGAATCGACCATAGCGCTATCCGGCGGTCTTCTGCCAAAACGAATATTGCTGTTCCTGATGTCAATATTGGTATTCTTCAAATGATAGACCTTGTGCGCCATCTTTCCGGGAGGATTGTAGACGTTGAGTTTCAGGTCTACCTGGCTGGAAAGAAGCGTGCTGTCTGCATCCACATGTATATACGGCTTAAGAAAGTCATAATACCCGTTGGACTTCATCAATGTGAATATGCTATTGATCTCATACATAATGGAGTCGACGTCGTAACGATTTCCGGAATGAAGCTTTGTGAAGTTTTCCCGGTTTTTGACGTATAAGTCGCGTACTGCACTATCTGATATAGCGTGATTGACGTTGCGGACCTTAAAAGATGGTCCCGGGTCTGCCACGAAAGTGATATAGGCCTTTTTATTTTTCACCCTTATCTCGCTGGTAACCGTTGCATTAAAGAAGCTCTTATAGGCAAGAAATTTCTGTATTTCGCGACTGGAGATATCTACAAGCGAGCTGTCGAGAAGCCGGGGTGCTTCTCCAATGTTTTTAATACGATCGGCCCTGTATTTACCATCTTTCGTATTAAACATATTGTACAGAGCAAGATTTATTCTCGAATTGGGTCTTATATCTTGCTGTACATACTGATATGCATTTTCGGAAAAGTTCTTATCAATCCCCTTTAGCTTGACATCCTTAATAAGTGCCTGATCATCGTTCAGATACCTCGTGGCGGAACATCCTGATAAAATAACTGCTAAAAACAGTATACTTGCACGCAATAAAACAACAACGTAATCTTTATATGCTTTCAAAATCTCAAATCAGTTTTGTAAATGCATTACATTTAAAAAAAAACAGAAAAGACCGAGGTCTATTTCTGGTAGAAGGCATTAAATCGATTTCTGAATTCATTAATTCGAAATATCAGGTAGATTCAATTTATTGCACAGGCTCATCCCTGGAAAAGTTTAATCACTTGTCCCCCAGCATTAAACTACACGAAATAAGCGAATCAGAACTTAAAAAGATCAGTACGCTCAATACGCCCCAGGATGCTCTTGCAATTATAAGGATTCCTGAGAAAACCCCGTTACGATCAGAAAGTTTTCTGGATAAGTACACTTTGGTACTTGATGGAATTCAGGACCCGGGGAACCTGGGCACAATCATACGCACTGCGGATTGGTTCGGCTTCTCTGTGATCATTTGTTCTGAGGATACCGTCGAGGCGTTTAATCCGAAAGTGGTACAAGCCTCTATGGGATCCCTGTCGAGACTCTCTGTGCATTATGCAAACCTTCCATCGTTTATCGGTGAAATGCGGTTACCGGTATATGGTGCGTTATTGGAAGGGGACTCTGTTTACACGGCTGGATTTGACCAGCCAGGATTGATTGTTTTAGGTAACGAGGGAAAAGGGATCTCCGACAGTGTAATAGAATTGATAACAGATAAGATCACGATTCCCCGATTTGGCGATGCAGAATCGCTGAACGTAGCAGTTTCAGCCTCTATTATCTGTTCAGAAATAAAAAGAAGGGGATTTTAAATTCTTTGCAAATAATTGTTGCGGGGTACCAATAAATTATTATTTTTGCACTCCCTACAAAAGGGTCGGATGGCCGAGTGGCTAGGCAGAGGTCTGCAAAACCTTCTACAGCGGTTCGAATCCGCTTCCGACCTCACAGGAATTAAAAAAATTAAAAAAAAGACAATGGGAGTTACACGTTTAAAGAGAAAAGATAGAAAAAACAAAACGGTTTCACGCCTTGAAGTTCAATTTCTAAAGATTGGCCGTAATATTGAGACAGGAAGCCGCTCTCAGGAATCTGCTTCTAGCCAGGTTGCTAAGAACAATGCTGTTCTTGCTCAGATCGAAGCTCAGGCCAAGTAAGATATTTATCTGTTTTACAGATAGCAAAAAGCCGGATAAGATAATTATCCGGCTTTTCTTTTTAAGATCATTTGCAACTATACTCCTACACCGGACTGTAACTTCTGGTAGAAGTTCTTCAGCTCAAGTAGGCAGGAAGCGCAGAGGCATCCATCATGGCTCTCGCCAATAAACTCGATTTCGTCCGGAGTTAACTGCACCGTATTGCACTGACACCTTGTATAGGCATTCGACCTGCACTCGATCCGGGCAGAGCAGCGTTCGCAACTTATGATCTCATGCTTGGTCATTCATTTTTAAATATCAAATTTGTAGCCCACACCTTTTACGGTGGAAATGTAGTTATCGCCCAGTTTCTCGCGAACCTTGCGGATATGTACGTCTATCGTGCGATTTGTTACTACTACCGAGTCTTCCCATATATTTTTCAGGATAACCTCTCTCGTATAAACTTTCCCTGGCTTTGATGCGAGTAAATAAAGTAGTTCAAACTCCTTTTTAGCAAGAGAAATGCGCTCTCCCCGCTGATAAACAAGATAAGTTTCGCGGTCAATAACAAGGTCGCCTATATCAATCTTGTTCTCTACAACATCTTCGGTTTGATTGTTTCTTCTGAGGATAGCGTTTATACGACTAACCAGTGCACGGGATTTGATCGGCTTGGCGATGTAATCGTCTGCTCCTACATTAAAGCCTGCTATTTCTGAATACTCTTCGCTACGAGCGGTAAGAAATACCATGAACGTAGACTTGAAGTCGTTCATCGACCGCATTACCCGGCAAGCTTCGATACCATCCATTTTTGGCATCATCACGTCGAGAATGATAAGATCGGGATGTACTCGTTTTGCCTCGTTTATTCCCTCCTGACCGTTACTGGCTGTATAAACCAAATAGCCTTCCTTTTTGAGATTATATTCTATTAACTCCCGGATGTCTGGTTCGTCATCAACGATTAGAATTTTTTGTTTTGCTGAACTCATGATTTTCGATTACGGTGCTAATGTAGCAGGAATAGGATACCTCAAAGTTACTACAATATTAAGTTATTGTTAACACGGCAGATATCTTAACAGGTTCTTGAGCTCAATTTAATGTTTTCTTCAGAAATTCTTCAAGTGCCTCGCCTCGCAGATTTTTAGCGATGATCTTGCCGGAAGGATCGATCAGGAACGAGGCAGGGATTGCCGATACCTGATATTGCCTTGCAGCCTCGCTGTTCCATTGGTTAAGCTCTGATACATGTGGCCAGTCGAGCTTATCATCTTCAATGGCTTTTATCCAATCTGCCCTGTCGCCATCCAGCGAAACACCAAACACCGTAAAGTTCTTGTCTTTGAAGGCATTGTACTGCTTCACGATATTAGGATTCTCTTGCCGGCACGGTCCGCACCATGACGCCCAGAAGTCGAGCAAAACGTATTTTCCTTTAAAATCCGACAACTTTACGATATGCCCGTTAGGTGCGGTACCCTGGAAGTCGATAGCCGGCTGCCCCTTGGCAATTGGTTTGACCTTGTTCATCTTTGCGATGAAGTCCTGTACAGGCTTGTTAGTTGGAAACTTACCTTTCAAGCTTTCTGCATAAGATAATAGCGGTTCTTCGTATTCTACTGGATCGAGCATGCTCATAGCATAAAAACCTGCAAGATTATCTTTATTCCCCTCTGCGAATGAAAGAACCTCAATACCAAAGGCTTTCATATTCTCATCAAACCTGGGGCTGAGTTCCTGCATAATCGCTTCGCGATCGGCAGGGTTAGCGGATGAGCGCCGGTCTAATTCCGTCTTCAGATCGATGAATACCTTCCCGTATTTGCCGTTGATCTTGTTCAGTTCCTTGAGCTTTTCTGCATCTGCCGAACCTTCAATTTCATAGTCGCCGACAGAACTGGCATAGTCGGCACTGAACTTGAGCTTGTCACCGTTCTGTGCGAGTAGCAGATAATTCTTTGCATCAGCAACGATGTAGAAGAAATCAGGCTCCGGAGAAGGAACCCGGAACCGGAACTCGCCCTTCTCGTTTACAACGGCTGAATCTATAAGATCATTGCCCTTGTAGATACGCACTTTGTTCAGGCTTCCTGCATTTTGAAGAGTCCCGTCGATTGTAAAGGCAGTTTTGTTCTGACACGCAGACAGAGCTAAGGTCAAGGCAACAAGGAGTACTAGTATTCTATTCACTTTAAGGATTCTAATTTTTCTACAAGAAGTTTGTTAGCAGTTTTCGGGTCTATTTTACCCTTTGAGATCTTCATGATCTCACCCATGAATAAACCTAAAACGCCCTTTTTGCCTTTATGGTATTCAGCCACCTTATCAGGGTACTTACCAACGGCTTCTTCTATGAAGCCGGTAAGTTCACTATCATCAGTATCGATGATCAGGTTGAGTTCCTGAACAAGCTGACTGACCGACTTCCCGCTTCCTGATACAAGTGCGGGAAACAATTGCTGAACGGCGGCTGTATTATTGATCTTTGACGACTCAACAAGTGCTATTATTTCTGCTATTTGAGTGGCAAACGGCTGCAGAACGGAAAAATCTTTCCCATTCTCGTTAACATAGGACTGAAGAGGGCCGTTTATCCAGTTAGCTGCAGCTTTATAGTGAGGCGTTTGGGTAACAAGTTGCTCAAAAAAGTCTGCTACCGTCTTATCTGATGTTAATAAAGAAGCGTCGTAATGCGACAGTGAGAACTCTTCTGAATATCTCTTAATTCTTTGTTCAGGTAACTCTGGAAGTTCGCTTTTAAGTTGCTGGATCCATTCCTCGGATAATTCGAGAGGTGGAAGGTCAGGCTCAGGGAAATACCGGTAGTCGTTTGCCATTTCCTTGGAACGGAGAACGGACGTTATTCCGGTTGCTGCGTCGAAATTCAAAGTATTTTGTTCGATATGCTCTCCCTGTTCAACCAGTTTTACCTGTCTTTTGAATTCGTAATTGATGGCTCTCTGCAGGTTGCGGATGGAATTAAGGTTCTTCACTTCACATCGCGCTCCATATTCTTCAGAACCTTTGAGGCGAACGGAAATGTTGGCATCGCATCGTAAGCTTCCCTCCTCCATATTACCATCACACACGCCCAGGTATCTGACGATCTTGCGAATTTCGGACATATAAGCCGCTGCTTCTTCTGCAGATCGCAGGTCGGGTTCTGAAACAATTTCTATAAGAGGGACACCAGCTCTGTTCAGATCGATAAGCGAGTACGTGCTGTCTTTGTCGTGCATACTCTTACCGGCATCTTCTTCCATGTGGATCCGGTTGATCCTGATGTCTTTTTCTGTACCGTCCTTTAACCGGATGGTTATATATCCACGTTGACAGACAGGAATCTCGTCCTGGGTGATCTGATATCCTTTTGGAAGATCTGCGTAGAAGTAGTTTTTGCGGTCGAAGCGGTTGTACTTATTGATGGTGCAATTTGTTGCCCATCCCATTTTCACCGCGTACGCCACCACCTTCTCATTGATCTTTGGCAGTGTTCCAGGTAAGCCAACCGAGATGATGCTGGTATGCTCATTGGGACCGGCACCGAAAGATGCAGGATCCGATGAGAAGATCTTGCTGTTTGTTAAGAGCTGCGCATGGATTTCAAGTCCGATAACCAGATCATATTTCGCCAGAATTTCCTCTGTCATGTGTAGTGTACTTATTTAAGGTTAAAGCTGATGTCGAATATTTTATCGTTTGAGGGAAGACCGGCTTAAAGTGCCTGCCTGATCCGTACAAGTTTCTCGAGGAGTTGTTCCAAAGAATCCAGATGGAGCATATTAGCGCCGTCAGACTTTGCATTCAGAGGATCAGGATGTGTTTCGATGAACAGTCCGTCTGCTCCCACTGCAATTGCTGCTTTAGCGATGGTTTCGATCAGTCCGGGCTTACCGCCAGTAACGCCATTCGGCTGGTTCGGTTGTTGGAGGGAATGCGTACAATCCATCACAACAGGTACGTCAAAAGAGCGCATTTCGGGAATCCCCCTGAAATCAACGATGAGGTCCTGATATCCAAAGGTATTTCCCCTGTCTGTGAGGATCACTTGCGAATTACCCGAATCCCTGACCTTATCTACAGCAAAAGACATGGAGCTTGCCGACAGGAACTGCCCTTTCTTGATGTTAATAAACTTACCTGTTTTAGCCGCGGCAACGAGCAGATCGGTCTGCCGGCATAGGAACGCAGGAATCTGCAAGACATCTACATAGCAGGCAGCCATTGCTGCCTCATTACTTTCATGGATATCAGTAACGGTAGGAATACCGAATTCATTGCCAACCCTGGCCAGTATCTTCAGCGCTTTCTCGTCACCTATTCCGGTAAAAGAATCTACTCTGGACCTGTTTGCTTTCCTGTATGAGCCTTTGAAGATAAAAGGAATGCCCAGCCTGTCGGTAATATTAACTATCCGCTCAGCTATCTTCAGGGCCATCTCCTCCCCTTCTATAGCGCAGGGACCAGCCATAAGGAAAAAGTTATTGGTATCGGTATGCTTAATACCTGGAATTTGATTGATCATTAGTTTCCTAATTCTGATAAAAATTTAATTCGCATGAGCTGCAGCTCTTCACGAGTATATTCGTCGGATCCAAGTTCTTTCAATGCGATATCTATTGAATCAACTTCGGACGACCTGAAATAATCGAAAGCCTCGTCCTGCCTGTCTTCATCTATCATCTCATCGATGTAATAGTTCAGATTAAGCTTTGTACCTGAATTGACTATGGACTCAACCTCGCGCAGGATATCTTCGTAGGAGATGCCCTTTGATGATGCGATATCCTCAAGCGCAATATGGCGATCTATATTTTGTATTATTGAAACTTTGAGGGCCGACTTATTCGCAGCACTTTTTATGATCAGGTCGACCGGCCTGTCAATTTCATTTTCTTCGACGTATTTACTGATCAGTTTTACGAACGGTGCGCCAAACTTAAGCGCTTTTCCGGCGCCTACGCCTTGAATCTGCTTTAGTTCTTCGATAGAAACCGGATAGTGCGTACACATCTCCTCTAATGAGGGATCCTGGAATATGACATAGGGAGGCAAGCCCTTTTCTTTGCCTATTTTCTTACAGAGATCTTTGAGCATTTTGAAAAGCTCAGTATCGAGGGGTGCTCCGTTCTGCTGTATAGCGTCATCCCGGTCATCTTCTGTAGACCCCATTTCGCGGTTCATCACAAACTTGAGCGAATGAGGGCTATCTATGAAACCGCTGCCTGACTTTGTTAATCGCAGCAAACCATAGTTATCTATATCTTTTGACAAGTAGTTATTCAGCAGAGCCTGGCGCAACAAGGATTTCCAGAACAGCAAACCATCGGCCTTCCCGCTTCCAAAGTAAGGTAGCTTGTTATGCTGATAGGCACTGACCTGGGATGTATCAACACCCATAAGGATATTCAGAAGGTGAAGATCGTCGAACTTCTCTCCTAACTCACGTATCATAATCAATGTATATTTGAGCTTCTCTGTCGCATCGAAGTGAGTGCGCTCTGCTCTGCAGTTGTCACACATAGATCCACAACCGGCCTCATCAAAGTTTTCTCCGAAATAGTGCAGGATCTGCTTTCTTCGGCATACTGCCGACTCCGCATAATCTATAACCTCTTTCAGAATCTGCGTACCGATCTCCCGTTCAGAGACAGGTTTATCTTTCATGAACTTAGCGAGCTTGTCGATATCCTTTTCGGAATAGAAAGCAACACAGACCCCCTCTCCACCATCTCTTCCGGCCCTGCCTGTTTCCTGATAGTAGCCTTCCATACTTTTAGGTATGTCATGGTGTATAACATAGCGGACGTCCGGTTTATCAATACCCATTCCAAATGCGATAGTAGCAACGATAACATCGACATCTTCCATGAGAAATTTATCCTGCGTCTCGGCCCTGGTTTTAGGATCCAGCCCCGCATGATATGGGAGTGCCTTTATACCGTTGAGCTTTAATGCCTCAGAGATCTCTTCAACCTTTTTACGGCTGAGGCAGTATACGATACCCGACTTTCCGGTATGCGACTTAATGAATCTAATGATTTCTTTAACGACGTTCCGCTTTGGCCGCACCTCGTAATAAAGATTATGGCGGTTGAAAGATGACTTAAACAGTGTTGAGTCAGTCATCTGCAGGTTTTTGATGATATCTTGCTGCACCTTTGGTGTAGCAGTCGCCGTTAGGGCTATAATCGGAATCTGATCCCCTATATTACTGATTACCTGTCTTATCTTCCTGTACTCAGGTCTGAAATCGTGTCCCCACTCAGAAATACAGTGAGCTTCATCGACTGCTACAAAAGATATTGTGATAAGCCGGAGAAAATCGATATTCTCCTGTTTCGATAACGACTCAGGGGCAACGTAGAGTAGCTTCGTTTCCCCGCTAAGAACATCGTGCTTAACTTTCGTTATTTCGGATTTATTTAATGAAGAGTTTAAGAAGTGTGCGATACTTTCCGTCCCCCCGAAACCCCTCAACTGGTCTACCTGATTTTTCATCAGGGCGATAAGCGGCGATATTACTATAGCCGTTCCTTCACTCATCAACGCAGGCAGTTGGTAACATATTGATTTACCGCCACCTGTAGGCATTATTACAAACGTGTCTTTTTTTTGTATTATGTTGGTGATTATCGCTTCTTGCTCGCCTTTGAAATTATCAAAGCCAAAAAAATTCTGTAAATTATCAAATAATGATTTCTTGATCTCCATCGTCCTCTTCGGAAAAATTTAGAAAACCTAAACTTAACCCCAAAATAACATATTTTTGCGGTTAAAATGTATCTATTTCTAAAATAAATCTCCTTGGAAGCCCCACTAAACGTCCTTGAAACGGCAAAAAGAACACTACAGATTGAACTCGACGGAATTTCAGGATTGCTGTCAAAACTGAATAATGACTTTGTGGTGATAATAGAAACGATACTTCAACTGAGAGGTCGCGTTATTGTTACCGGAGTTGGAAAAAGCGCTATTATCGCGCAAAAAATCGTCGCCACTTTTAATTCTACTGGAACGCCGGCTGTATTCATGCATGCCGCTGATGCGATACATGGCGACCTGGGTATCATCCAGGATGAGGATCTGGTGATCTGCATCTCCAAAAGTGGCAACACACCGGAAATAAAGGTTCTTGTTCCGCTTTTGAAACTCGCTGGCAACAAACTTATTGGTATGGTGGGAGATGTGAACTCCTACCTGGCCCGAAACGCTGATCTGGTGCTGGACACGACGGTTGAAAAAGAAGCGTGTCCGCTTAACCTTGCGCCTACCTCCAGCACAACGGCCCAGGTTGTAATGGGCGACATTATAGCTGTCTGTCTTCTGGAATCAAGAGGGTTCAGCAGGTCGGATTTTGCGCGCTACCACCCGGGAGGCACCCTCGGAAAACGGCTCTACCTGAAGGTATGTGATCTATACATTAACAATGAAAAGCCATGTGTACGTCCTGACGCTTCCATCAAAGAGGTCATAATAGAAATAACTAAAAACCGTTTAGGTGCTGTAACCGTCATCCTCGAAGAAGAGATTTGCGGCATTATTACGGATGGTGATATTCGCAGAATGATGGAAAAGTATGACTCGGTGGGTCATCTGCAGGCCAAAGATATCATGTATAATGCGCCGAGGACAATAGAGAGCGAAGAACTCGCGGTCAATGCCCTTGCGATGATGCGAGCGAACAATATTACACAATTAATAGTTTTAGAAGCTGGAATTTACAAAGGTATTATACATTTGCACGATTTATTAAGAGAAGGAATTATTTAACCAATTGAGCTAAAATGAAGAACTTTTATGCCATTATAATGGCAGGAGGTATTGGCAGCAGGTTCTGGCCTATAAGCCGGTCTGCCCATCCTAAACAATTTCTGGATATCCTTGGTACCGGAAAGACACTTATCCAACAGACGTACGAACGCTTTTTAAAAATAATTCCGGCTGAGAACATTTATATAGCCACAAACGACATTTACATTCCCCTTGTTAAGGAACAGTTGCCCGGGATTTCAGAGGAGCAGATCCTGGGGGAACCGATCATGAAGAATACAGCGCCCTGCATCGCTTATGCGAGTCATAAGATCAGCTTGCTGAACCCTGATGCCGCAATCGTAGTATCACCATCTGATCATCTGATCATGGATCAGGAAGCGTTCCGCAAGGACATTCTTTTATCGTTGGAGGCGGCTTCTGAGAACAATTGCCTGATCACCTTAGGTATTAAGCCCTCGCGACCTGACACAGGTTACGGCTACATTCAGTATACCACGCAAACGATCGAAAATTCTTTTCATAAGGTTAAAACCTTTACTGAAAAACCAAATCATGAACTGGCGCAGACTTTCGTTCAGAGCGGCGACTTTCTCTGGAACGCGGGAATCTTCGTATGGTCGGTAAGGTCGATTTTAAGCGCACTTAACGAATTTTTACCTGACATGAATGACATATTCCGCGAAGGTGCCAGTAAGTTGAATACAGAGGCGGAAAATGCGTTCATTCATCATGCTTACTTCCAATGTACTAATATCTCAATTGATTATGGCATCATGGAGAAGGCACCGAACGTTTATGTGTTGCCGACGGACTTCGGATGGTCTGACCTGGGAACATGGTCATCTGTCTATGAACTGGCCGAAAAGGATTATGTAGGAAATGCTGTAATTCCTTCGGAAAGTGTCATGATGTATGACTCATCGAACTGTATGGTGAAAGTTCCCAAAGACAAGCTTGTGATCTTGCAGGGTCTGGATGACTACATTATTGTGGAATCGAATAACACGCTTATGATATGCCAGAAATCACATGAACAGCAAGTAAAGCAAATTGTAGCAGACGTAAAATCAAAGTTCGGGACATTATACATTTAGCAGCTGAAGCTCTTAGAGCCTTTAAAACTAAGAACGCGGCCTGGGTAATTCCAGACCGCGTTCTTAGTTATACCAGCAGCTATTACTAGCCTTTGTGCTTACTATGCCTGCTACCGATAAATTTGCTTATGCCAAAACCCAGCACCCAGGTGTCGTAAGACTTCCATTTAACGTCATAGGTCAGCTCGCCGACCACTTCCCAACCTCCATTGAGATGTATACCGTAATCAACTCCGACTGTAGAAAGGAATAGATTTTCCTCTTTGGTAATTTCATCACCAACTCCCAACATCACGCCAAGATGCGAGCCCGGCTTATAGGTACCCACAATTTTGGTTGCGAAAGGCCTTGAACGTTCCAGGATTGTATGCTCTTCATTATTCAGGTGCTCTTCCACGGTGAAGTCCTCAAGGATCAGGTCGTTGTGCAGGCCAAGTGCCCAATGCTTATTTATCACATAGTCGGCATTAAAGGCCCAGGACGGCATCATTAGCCACTTCTTTTCACCGGCCTCAATTCCTTCGTGGATGTGAGCATGTCCCATGGCCAAAGTGAATTTGTAACCCTTTTCTTCAGTCTGCACAGGCGCATGACCGTGAGATTGCGCAAATGATGGTTTGCTCAGGGCTAGGAATGAAATGCAGGCGATAATAGATACCGCAGATTTAAAATTATAGAATCTCATTGTATTGAACTTTTTACAAAAAGAACAATTTTGTGGGGGAATAAAAGTGACGAAAATTATATTTCACAATTGCTGTCCCAATTTTCGAGATAATCAGCCACGCGTTTGATAAACATGCCACCCAATGCGCCGTCTACTACGCGGTGGTCATACGACATGGAGATAAACATTTTGTGACGGATCGCGATCACGTCGCCAAATTCAGTCTCCAGTACTGCCGGCTTCTTCTGGATTGCACCCACAGCCATTATAGCTACCTGAGGCTGGTTGATTATAGGAACTCCCATGACGTTACCGAATGAACCGATATTTGTAAGGGTAAACGTTCCATCCTGAACTTCATCCGGCAATAGCTTGTTCGCACGTGCACGGGCGGCCAGATCATTAACGGCTCTCGTCAGACCAATCAGATTAAGCTGATCCGCATTCCTGATAACCGGCACGATCAGATTACCGCTCGGAAGTGCGGCAGCCATTCCGATATTGATATTCTTCTTTTTTATGATGTTGTTGCCCTCAACTGAGATATTGATCATTGGCATATCTTTTATAGCCTTGGCAACCGCCTGAATAAATACCGGAGTAAAGGTTATTTTCTGACCTTCCCGTTTCTCAAAAGAAGACTTAATCTTTTCTCTCCATTTAACAATATTGGTAACGTCAGCTTCAATGAATGATGTAACATGTGGTGCTACCTGCTTACTCATGACCATATGGTCTGCAATAAGCCTGCGCATACGGTCCATTTCAATGATCTCATCTCCTCCACTCACAACGGTGCTTTGCTGTGCGGGAGATGGCGCTTTATGAATAATATTATGAGGCTTTTCGACTTCTGCGTGTGGCTGGCTATTCCTGACCTGCTCAACGACTGACGACTGAGCGGTCTTTCTTTTATGGCTTTTTACGTAATCGAAAATGTCTTGCTTGGTGACACGACCATCAGAGCCTGTTCCTGTAATATGCTCCAGCTCTTCAAGAGTTATTCCTTCCTCCGCAGCGATGCTTTTAACCAGGGGTGAATAGAAGCGGGATGAATTTTCGTAACTGACGGTACCTTGAGAAGGTGTGGTCAACAGATCGAGACCCGGGGTCTCCGGGACTTGTATCTCCGGGGATGTTGTCGAAGCTACAGGATCAGGTGCCTGAATCTTCTCGCTCTGGTCTGCCGCACTATCTGATGTTTCTATAATAGCGATTACAGAGCCGATATTGACAATATCATCAACTTTTACGGTTTGCGATATTAACTTTCCGGAAACCGGTGAGGGAACTTCTGAGTCGACCTTATCTGTTGCGATTTCAACTATAGTTTCGTCTTCATGAATAGTGTCGCCTGGATTCTTTAACCATTTGATAATGGTAGCTTCGGCAACACTCTCACCCATTTTCGGAAGAACTAATTCAAATTGAGCCATACGAGTTGTAATTGGGTATAGCTGCAAAATTACACCTTTTTAGCACTTAGTTGTGTTCTTCCTTAACTAATTTAAGCAGTAATACTATTGAATTTATCGCTGCACGTTCAATATTTTGAGTTCTGCGCCCTGAAAAGGAGTACTTGCGGCTGATGGTTTTGGTCTTCCCGGAAACAGCAACCCACACAGTGCCAACGGGCTTAGCCTCGGTTCCACCACCTGGCCCGGCCACTCCGCTGATTGCGATGGCGTAGTCAGAATTAAAATTTTGCGATGCTCCATTTGCCATCTCTATAACCGTTTCTTCACTAACTGCGCCGAAAGTCTGCAAAGTAGCTTGCTGTACGTTCAGTAGCTTTTCTTTAAGCTCGTTTGAATAGGTAACGGCCCCGCCGAGGAAGACGCTGCTTGCGCCACTGTGCTGTGTAAACAGATGAGACAGGAACCCTCCGGTGCAGCTTTCAGCCACTGTGAGTGTTAGGCTTTTCTCTTTTAGAAGGTTCAGTGCAGCCATCTCGAGGGGTATGTCCTCGCTGACGATGACATATTCCGGAATGCGGGCGGTGATCTTTTGAACATATTCGTTTATCTCCGTGGCTAAAGCAGCCCCGTCTAAGCCATAAGCACTCAGGCGCAACCTGACCTGTCCTAATTTCGGCAGATAGGCCAGACGAATATGCGGCGGCAGGCTGTCTTCGATATCGGCTATAGCCTCCGCCAGAAAAGACTCTCCCAAACCTGCTGTTAATATAGTATGATGAACGATGGCGGAGAGATCAAAATGGACTTTCACTCTTGGCAAAACCTCTTCCTCGATGAGATATTTCATCTCGAAGGGAACGCCGGGGAGTGAAACATATACATGCTTTCCCATTTCAAACCACATGCCCGGAGCAGTGCCGTTCTGGTTTTGCAGAACGATAGCGTTCTCTGGCACGTCAGCTTGTTGTTCGTTAATTGCCAATAACGGGCGGTTAGACTTCGCAAAGATCCGCTTCACGTTTTCCAAAGCGCCTTCGTCTCTTCTGAAACCGACGCCGAAGTAATCTGCCAGTGTCTTTTTAGTTATATCATCCTTGGTAGGTCCCAGCCCTCCGGTAATAATGATCAGGTCGGCCCGCTGTGAAGCCGCTTCAAGGGCCTCCAGAATATGTTTTTTACTATCGGATACTGAAGTAATTTGCTTTACACGTATCCCGTGATCATTTAATGTTGTTGCAATCCAGGCGGAGTTGGTATCGACGATCTGACCGATCAGGATTTCGTCTCCGATGGTGATTATTTCTGCTAACATTGATTAATAATTTAGTGGTAAGGCACTTCTTCTTCTAAGCTTGAGGTCCTGAAGAATAGACGCCCTGACGCGTATGTCAAAGCTGTAACTTTTGTACCTTCCGAAAGGTGTCCAGCCAAACGACATGTCCCAGCAATGCAGATCCCGGTTTATACTAAACCGGGTTAAACTGATCTCTTTTGCCTGAAAGTCATAGCCTGAGTTAAATACTACTTTCCATTTGGGCGTAACACTTAAATCTCCATTAAAGTTAAGTGTGTTGGTTATGAAGGAACGCAGTCCGTTGTTTGTATAGTTAAAACTGTAGGCAGCGCTGAAGTTCCATGGAACTGTAAAGTCTACATAGTAGTTCGGGTTATTTAAGATATTACGGATGTCCTGTTGCTGTGAAGGCGTGATATTGGGGTCATCCTGCCGTTTTCGAAGCTCTTCATTTCTTTCTCGTAATGCGGAGGAGTTGAAGCTAAAGTCGGTTGAAAGTGAGAAACTTGACAGTCTGGCCAGCTTGCCATCTTTGAGCATAAACTTGTTGATTCTGACCGGATAGCCGTTTTCACTGATAACCTGATAAGGATCAAAACTACCAGAAAAGTTCAAACCTATCTTTTGCTTAAAGAATGCGGTCCGTCCACCGAAACTAATCGTAGAGAGCTTCATTGAGTCAGCTGCGAAATTATAGTTTCCCGAAAATGTTAAGCCTTGTATAATAGGAATTTTCTCGAACGCGTTACTGGTGTCACTCTTGGCCTTGACTTTCGCCTCGATATTATTATCAATGGAGAAGCCTATGGATGCGCTCCTACCCCGACCGGGACTGCCATACATAGTCCCTTCAAAGCGAGAATAGCGACTAACTCTCCTTACAGAATCGTTTACTGCAAATCCATTCGTGGCAATATCTCTATAGAAACCAAAGCGTGGATCACTGAAATCGGGTGTATAATTGAAGTTAACAGAAGGTGTCATGACGTGACGCAGAGCAACAAGATTGCCTTTTTTAAAGGTCTTCATACCGTATATCTTAGTAGAAAAACCACCGTTAAGACTATAGTTATAGTTTCTTGCAAAGCCAGGAATGGTATCGGTTACGACTGTAGAGTCGCCACCCAACCGCTTACTTACGGTCTGGAAGCTCCAGCGTTCAGTATAATTCACCCCGGTATTAAACTGCAAAAATTTAAGCACATTCATAGATAAGCTAACCGGTATATTGTGCTGCATTCCATTCTGGAATTTTTGTAAATTCTCTTTTTTGAACAATCCTTCTTCCGGGCCATTGAAAGTATTGGAACCTTCCAGAGAGTACCCTACTGCAATTCGCTGAAACCACTTTTGCTCCCCCACCCGGTCTTTCTTATCGAATGGGTTAATCGTAGTCATGCTCAAGTTGAAAGAAGGGAGTGTCAGGCTTACCGTTTTAGCGCTTATATCCTGAGAATGCCTCAGAGCTGAGGTAAAGTTGAAAAGCCCATCGAAAAATGTACGTCCGTATGCAATACTGGAAGACATACTGTTTCGGACGATCGAGTTATAATCATACGTTCCAGAAGCAGCTGTTTGTTGAAAATAAGAACTTGTACCAAAGTTCACATTCGCACTCAGAGTAGTTCCGGGGTTGGCGGACTGGTCCTGCGAGTGCGACCATTGCACATTGAACTGCCTGGAGGCGGTGTTGCCAGCAGTACCCTCTATAGCGTTTGGACTTTTGATCGAAGAAAAACTAAGGTTCACACTTCCGCTGTATTTATAATTTACCTTGTATCGTGCGGCAGTGTTAATATCCCAGGAGCCCTTACTGTAGATGGTTCCAAGAATATCTGCATCCCAGTAGTCATTAATACCCAGGTACCAGCCTATCCCCTGCATATAAAACCCCCTGTTAGCATCTTCTCCGAAACTGGGAAAGCGAAAGCCAGATGCACGCTTATTCATCTTGGGAAAGAACCCGAAAGGTAGACCCAGAGGGATCGGAATATGTTCAATTTCCAGATAGGCGGGTCCGCTGATTACCTGTTTATCAGTAACCAGCCCCTTCGTAATATGAATCCCAAAATGTGTGTGTGGCTCCGGAAGGTTACAGGTACTGTAGATACCGTGCAATAGAGAAACCTCATTGTATTCGTTCTTCTTGGATTTTCGTGCCTGTATAAACCCGCCATCCATAGATGTGGCGGTACCATAGACATTTGCTTTTTTTGTTTCAAAGTTAAAATACAGCGAATCTGCCGTAACGGGGCTATCTGCACCCTGCTTAAATATAGGTCGTCCGCGGTAAACATTATACTTATCGTTCACACCACGGGCGAATAGCAATTTATTCTTCTGGTCGATACTGATATAGTCAGCATCAAGCTCCATTTCCTCGTAGGCTATGCGCCCTTTTCCAAATAAATATATTGTATTTCCATCGATACTGAAGCGAATCGAATCCTCAGCAGTATATTGAATATCTGAATTGAGACCTGTAGAAGACTTTTTAACAGTAGAATCCGTTCTAAGAGAGTCCGTTCCAAGAGAGTCCAATCTGCCCGAATCAATCTGTGCAGAACGAGCTCCTGTTGTATCAGTGTTATTTGCTGGCGGACGGTTTAATGCTGGTTGGGCGCTTAGTTTGAAACTAAACAGCAATAAAAAGAGAATGTGTATGTTTCTCACAAAAAGGCTTCTGACGAATTTTAAATCTGACAATGAATTGTACTTTTGCAAATATATTCTTACAACTCCAAAATTAATGAAAATATTACCATTGAAGAGATCGATTTACGCTTTGCTCCTTTTGCTACTCGCATTTCCCCTTGTTTCATTCGACTATAACTCTCAAAAGGCCGCTTATCGTATAAAGACAATAGTAATTGATGCAGGGCATGGTGGCAGAGACGGAGCTACAAGAGGCTTGTTTGCTAAAGAGAAAGATGTTGCATTACAAGTTGCCCTTCGGCTAGGTAAAGCGATCTCCGAAAGCGACAGCGATATTAAAGTTCTATATACCCGGGAGGAAGATGTATTCATTCCGCTTTACGAACGCATTGGTATGGCAAACCGGGTCAAGGCGGATATCTTTATATCCATACATTGCAACTCTATGCCCTTCAATATGAGGAACCGGACGGCAACCAAGGGTGTTGAGACCTTCGTATCGGGGTTTAACAGACTAGGAGAACAGAACACAGCCATCAGGGAAAATGCTTCCATTCTCCTTGAAAAAGACTATAAAGACAACTACGACGGTTACGATCCGAACGATCCTGAAAGCTTCATTATTTTCTCCCTGCTAAAAAATGCATACCGTGAGCAGAGCATCCGGCTGGCTACATTGGTTCAGGATGAGTATAAGTCTGCAGGGCGTGTTAACCGCGGAGTGAAGGAACAAAGCCTTGCCGTTCTTGCGAAGGCAGGCATGCCTGCGATATTAACGGAAATCGGTTTTATAAGCAATCCACAGGAAGAAGAGTACATGACCTCAGAAAATGGTCAAAACGAAATTGTATCTTGTTTGTTAAAAGCAATTCAAGCCTACAAGAAACAGGTGGAACTTAATTAAACAGATATTACCGCATATTTATGAAGATTACTAACGAAACGAAAGTTGGAATCCTTGCGACAGTTGCTATAGCTGTCCTGGTCATTGGTTACAGCTTTCTTAAGGGAAACGACGTCTTTTCTAGCGAACAAGAATTTTATGCTTCCTATGACAATGTTGAAGGTCTTGTCGTATCAAACCCGGTCTTCGTAAATGGTTATCAAATTGGTCGTGTATCCAAACTCTCCCTTGTTGAATCCGGACAAATCGTTGCGCAGTTGAAAATCAACCCCGATTATCAAATCCCGATCAATACTATAGCACGTTTGGAAAGTACAAGTCTCCTGGGTGGGAAAGCGATAGTGTTTGATATTGGAAACAGTAAGCAGTATGCAGAAAATGGAGATACCCTACAGGCAAACATTCAGCAAAACCTCATGCAGCAGGTAAAGCCGGTTCAGGAGAAGGCTGAGGCGATGGTTGGAAGGCTTGATTCCATTCTTACATCTCTCAACAATACCATAAACCCGGAGTTTCAGCAGAATTTCAACAAAAGCTTTGCCAGTATCGCCAATATCCTTCGAACCCTTGAGGCTACAACTCAAAAAGTGGATGGCATGGTAGGCTCTCAGAGTAACCGCCTGACCGCCATATTTGCGAACCTGGAATCCGTCTCTGCAAACTTTAAAAACAACAATGCAAAGGTGACGGGGATAATGTCAAATTTAGAAAACATTACCGATCAGGTAGCCAGATCCAACTTCGAGCAAACCATACGAAACGCAGATAAGGCAGTGGCAGACATGCAAATTGCTATCAATAAGGTAAACAACGGTGAGGGATCTATTGGCAAACTCGTAAATGACGATAGCCTGTACAACAACCTGAATAACGCAGCCAAAAATCTCGACAACCTGATGATCGACCTGAAGGCACATCCAAAAAGATATGTTAGCTTCTCAGTCTTTGGCGGAAAGAAAGACTAAAGAAAATGAAGGTTACACTGTAAAGGTGTGACCTTCTAATGCTAGTTTGGCATTTGAAAAAACTGTTCTGGCCTCTTCCTGAAGAGGTTCGAGTTCACGGTAACGGGCCGAAAAATGCCCAAGCAATAACTGCTCTGCTCCGGCTTTTTCTGCAATTTGGGCCGCCTGAAGTGACGTAGTATGAAATGTCTCGGCTGCCCTTGCTGACATGTCGTGCATAAAAGTCGCTTCATGATAAAGCGTGCTAACGCCCTGAATCTGGTCTATATATTTCCAGTTGCAGATTGTATCCGAACAGTAAGCGTACGACCTTGGCGGATCGGCCTCCTGGGTAAGGTCACCGGCAGCGTGAACGATTCCCCGTTTATCAGTAAAGTCAATCCCCCTTTTTATTAAGGGAATCATTTCTATCGGGACATTCAGCTCCTCGACCTTTTCTTTTATGATCTTGGGTAGACGTTTCTTTTGATTAAACCTAAAGCCGGTACAAGGAATTCTGTGCTCTAAAGGAAAAGTTTCGATCCTGATATCGGGATTCTCGTAAATTAACTCATTCTTTTCTGCCTGTGTGGCGTAAAATTCAAGGGGATATCTAAGGTCAGTCTGCGAATATTTAAACTGGATATCCAAAATCTCCTTCAGCTCCGGGGGACCAAAAAGATTCATAGGTCGGGTGCGGCCATAAAGATGAAGGGAAGATAAGAGGCCGACCAGACCAAGATAGTGGTCACCATGAAGGTGACTAATAAAAATATGGTTTAACCGCTGGGCTTTGATGCTGTTCCTCAAAAGCTGTTGTTGGGTACCTTCACCACAGTCAATAAGAAATAAGCGCTCATTAACGTTTAGTACCTGAGCACTTGGATTTCTATTAAAAATGGGAGTTGCGGAGCTACTTCCCAGGATCGTTACCTCAAACTTCATCTGATCTTTATTCCTCGGATCTGTTTAAATCTCTCTCAATCTCTTCCATGAATAACAAGTCAATGGCCTCTTCTACCGATTGGGTAATGCTAAGAACGTCCTGAAGCTGCGAAATATGTATTAATCGCTCGACATTTTCACTCAGTCCGGAAATTATAAAGCTGCCGACCGAATTCTTGCATAACCTGTGTCCAACGAGTAAACTGCTAAGTCCGGAAGAATCTGAATACAGCACCTGAGACAAATCCAGTATGATGTTTCTTATCCCTTCCGTATTCATCAAAATCATCTCAGATTTTAACTTTGGGGAGATAAGTGAATTCAACTTTTTTTCCTCCAGTATAATAAGTACGTACTTCTCGTGCTTGTCTAGTGTATATTTCATTACTTTATTGGTTAGAAATAATATGCTATCTGTATTTAACTTAATCGTTTCAGGCTTTCTTCAACGTTGGTCCTGATCCGATCGTTTATTTCTAATGTTTTTGATTTGCGGAACGATTCACCGGTAATATGTTCGTAAAGCTCAATATAGCGCTCTGATATGGAGTTAACAAGCTCTGGTGACATATAGGGAATCTGCTGACCTTCCTTACCCTGGAAACCGTTCTCGATCAGCCACTGTCTTAAGAACTCTTTAGACAATTGCCTTTGCGGTTGTGACTCCTTTTGGAGATTGGCGTAAGAATCCTCATAAAAATACCTGGACGAATCAGGCGTATGTATCTCGTCGATCAGATAAATTTTACCGTCTGCAGCCTTCCCGAACTCGTATTTTGTATCTACGAGTATCAGTCCGCGCTCAGCGGCTATATCCGTTCCCCGCTGAAAAAGCTGACGTGTATATTGTTCTAGCTGCAAATAATCTTCTTCAGAAACAATCCCTTTATCCAGTATATCTTCACGGGAAATATCTTCATCATGACCGACGGCTGCCTTGGTTGTAGGTGTTATGATGGGAGCTGGTAATTTGTCATTCTCTTTTAAGCCTTCAGGAAGTGACACGCCGCAAACCGCTCGTCTGCCTGCCTGATATTCCCTCCAGGCATGTCCGGCAAGGTAACCGCGTATCACCATTTCCACCTTGAACGGCTCACAGATTTTCCCTATGGTTACATTCGGATCAGGAATGTCTACAACCCAGTTTGGTACGATATCTTGAGTAGCATTCAAAAACTTAGCTGCAATCTGATTTAAAACCTGCCCCTTATAAGGTATCGGTTCTGGTAAGATGACATCGAAAGCAGATATTCTGTCACTCACGATCATCACAAGATAATGGTCGCCGATCGTATAAACGTCGCGAACTTTCCCTTTGTAAAATTTCGTCTGTCCCGGAAAATTAAAGTGAGTCTCTTTGATAGCAGTCATCTGGCTAATGGATCAAGTTATTCTTAATATTTAAGTCCAAAATTATCAAATAATGTCAGAATAATCACTTTCTAAGGAGATTATTGAATATCTCCGTATGCTTCGAGGATCCTTCTCACCAGTTTATGACGCACCACATCTTCGCCCGTAAGGTAAATTATTTCAATACCCTTGATGTCTGTCAGGATTCGTAGTGCGGTATATAAACCTGATTGTTGTTTCTTGGGCAGGTCTACCTGAGTAACATCTCCTGTGACTATAAATTTAGCAGTAGGGCCCATACGGGTAAGGAACATCTTAAGCTGCATGTCAGTTGCGTTCTGCGCCTCATCCAGTATAACAAAACAATTGTCGAGCGTCCTCCCCCTCATGAAGGCCAGCGGCGCAATCTCGATAGTACGGTTCTCCAGATAGTGCTTAAGCTTTTCAGGCGGTATCATATCGTCGAGCGCATCATACAGCGGACGCAGATAAGGGTCTATTTTTTCTTTCATGTCGCCTGGCAAAAAGCCCAGGTTTTCACCTGCTTCAACAGCCGGGCGGGTCAGGATGATACGCTTGATCTCTTTGTTTTTTAAGGCCCGCACTGCGAGTGCAACAGCAGTATACGTTTTACCCGTACCTGCCGGTCCGATTGCAAAGAGAATATCATTTTTACTGATGCTCTCCACCATGCGCCGTTGATTGGCTGTCCGTGCTTTTACGACAATGCCGTTAGGGCCAAAGACAATGGGTTCTGATCCGTTTCCTGATTTATCCGACTGCCCTGATGCAGGGTCAGCATTCGAAGCTAGTTTAGCGCCGAGTAAGCTCTCCAGATCATTCGGGCTAAGGTTCTCAAATTTCTCTACATGATCGTACACCTTTTGAAAGCGTGTTTGAAATGATATAAGTTCTGCTTCATCACCAAGCACTTTTAATTCTGAGCCCCGCGCAACCATCTTGACCTTAGGAAATTGCTTCTTTATAAGTTCTAAATAGTCATTGTTAGGCCCCCAAAGTACAAGTGGGTTTATGTTCTCGAGATCTATCTTTAATTCGTTCAAGTTATCCTTTTTTTAAGTTTCCTGGTATGTATGTGCGATTAAAATTCAATATTTGCACACTTGCGTCGTATCACAAGAATAACAATAAATATTTACATTTTTAAATGGCTGTAATTACTTTAACAACCGACCTCGGCGACAAAGATTTTTACCAGGCTGCTCTGAAAGGAAGCATCCTCAGTCTCCTGCCAGATGTAAATATTGTTGACATTACACATAATATTGCAGCATTTAACATTTCTCAGGCAGCTTTCGTTTTAAAAAACTCGTTTCATTATTTCCCTAAAGGCACGGTACATCTCATCGGGATAGACTGTGTTTATAGCGAAAACACTCATTACCTGGCAATCAAGTACCGGGACCATTATTTCGTGGGATCGGATAACGGAATTTTTTCTCTTATGTTCGATGAAGATCCTGTTGAAATTGTAGAGATCAACATCATTCAGGATTTGAAATTTCTACATTTCCCGCTGACTGACATATTCGCTAAAGCCTGTTGCAGCATTGCTTCCGGCGTACCGCTAAAGAACATTGGTGTACCGGTGGGACAACTAAGGCAAAAGGTAAACCTGAGTCCGGTTATCGACAAAGACATCATCCGCGGAAGCGTGATATACATCGATTCGTTTCAGAACGTGATAACCAATATCTCCAAAGATCTTTTCACCAGAGTTCAGGGAAACAGAAACTTCACGCTGAACTTTAAAAGAGGCGAAACGATCAGTCACCTCAGCTGGCACTACAATGAAGTTCCCGAAGGAGAAAAGCTTTGCATCTTCGGCATCAGCAACCATCTGGAGATTGCTATAAACAAGGGAAACGCGAGTAAGCTGCTTGGCCTTTATCTCAATGACATCGTTACTGTAGAGTTTCATCCCTGACTCGAAGCGTAGCTTATAACGGGTAATATGACGTATAAGTGATGCTTTTGTATGTCGCTTTTTTAATAATAGTGTATTTTTGCATGCTTTTTTTATGGCATTTAAATAAATTCAATGGCTCGAAATAGATTTAATAGTGGCACAAGCCCTGAACAGGAACTGAATAAAGCCAAGATTAATAAGCAAACCATTAAAACAGCTTCAGGCCTCCTATCATATTTAAGACCATACCGCTGGAAATTCGTTATAGGATTGATATTCCTGCTTTTATCCAGCCTAACAGGCCTTGCTTTTCCGGCCTTGCTTGGAGCGATGATCGATGTAGCGAAAGGAGACTCCCCCAGATGGTTCATCCCTGATAGTATAAATGCGATCGGGGTCGTATCTTTCATTATACTCTTCTTCCAGTCGTTTGTATCTTTCTTCAGGATTCGTCTTTTTGTCGAAGTCGCCGAAAAGACGATAGCAGATATACGACGAAATACCTATTTCAAGCTCATTACTCTGCCTATGGACTTTTTTGCCAGCAGAAGAGTTGGAGAATTGAACAGCCGTTTGTCTGCTGACCTTTCCCAGATACAAGACACTATTACTACTACACTTGCTGAGATGGTACGCCAGGTAATTTTGCTTGTTGGCGGGATTACCTTCCTGATTATCGTATCTCCGAAACTCACTCTGTTTAACCTGGCAATCCTGCCGGTTCTTGTACTTTCGGCAGTGGTCTTTGGCAAAAAGATCCGTAAGATATCCAGGCAGGCGCAGGACCGTTTGGCAGACAGCAATATAGTCGTTGAAGAAACACTTCATGGAATAAGCTCGGTAAAAGCATTTGCCAATGAGGCCTATGAGGCTAACCGGTACGACAAAAGTCTGAAAGAAGTTGTCAAAATCGCACTCAAGGGAGCTACGTTGAGAGGGGGATTTGCCTCTTTTATCATCTTCTGTCTCTTCGGAGCCATTGTAGCGGTAATATGGTACGGGTCTCTGCTGGTTGCTGACGGTAGCATCACAATTGGAAGTCTTACGACATATATCATTTACTCGATGTTTGTAGGTGCAGCAATGGGCACTTTCCCTGAGTTGTACGCCAACGTACAGAAGGCCTTAGGAGCGACTGAACGAATCATTGAAATCTTAAACGAGAACAACGAGCCTGTATCAATCAACGCTGCAGAAAACGTCAGTAAATCTCTGCTTAAAGGAAATTTAACCTTTAAGAATGTGCGCTTTTCATACACATCCCGAAAGGAAATAACTGTTTTGCACGACGTCTCATTTGAGGCAAAGGCCGGACAGCGTATTGCTCTCGTTGGACCAAGCGGAGCGGGAAAATCGACTATAGCATCCTTAATTCTTCGTTTTTACGAACCCAGCGAAGGCGACATCCTGTTCGATGGAAAACCTTCCAGCCTGTATCCGCTCACCGATATCCGGAACCAGATTGCGATCGTACCACAAGACGTTCTGCTCTTTGGAGGATCCATCCGTGAAAACATAGCCTACGGAAAGCTATCTGCTTCTCAAGACGAGATCATCTCTGCAGCTAAGCAGGCGAACGCTCATAACTTTATCATGGCTCTGCCTGAGGGCTATGAGACATTGGTTGGTGAGCGTGGAATCAAATTGTCTGGTGGCCAGAGGCAACGCATAGCAATTGCGCGCGCGCTGCTTAAAGACCCTGCTATTCTTATTCTGGATGAGGCTACATCTTCCCTGGATTCAGAATCCGAGCGTCTCGTTCAGGAGGCACTGGAAGTGCTTATGAAAAACCGTACGTCAATTATCATTGCACACAGGTTATCAACTGTAAGAGAAGCGGATTCGATATTGGTACTGGAGAAAGGAAACGTTGTGGAAAGTGGCTCGCACTCTGAATTACTGAGAAATGAAAACGGTCTTTACAAATATCTGAGCAACCTTCAGTTTGAAGCTTAGCATCGTTCTCTATAATAAATTTACCATACCCGGCATAGCCGATACTATATAACCTAAGATGAAATTAACAATTTGGGGTGCTGCTAAACAGGTTACCGGAAGCATGCATTTGCTGGAAGTTGGCAAATACAAAATACTCATAGATTGTGGCCTTGATTACGAGAAAACAACCAGACAGGAAGAGAATGAGATCTTTCCCTTTAAACCTTCGGAAATCGATGTTGTGATTCTGACACATGCCCATATTGATCATTCAGGAAATTTGCCCACGTTGTTGCGTATGGGCTTTGAAGGACAAATTTTATGCACAGCTCCGACAGCCGACCTGGCAGAGTTGCTGCTACTTGATTCGGTGAATCTCTTCATGGGGAAAATGCGCAGGAAAAGCCGTCGCTCACGAACTGTATCAGGTCCGCGCCCGTTATACCTTCAAAAGCACGTCATGGAGACAGCCGGCCAGTTCGTCACGATCGGCTTCAACAGGCCTTTTAGATTAAACGGTGATGTCGAACTTGAACTTATACCCTCCGGGCATCTGCTGGGAGCTGCATCAGTAGTATTAAAAGTTAATGAAAACGGATCGACCAGGACGATCGCATTTTCAGGCGATATAGGTAGAAACGACTATCCGGTCATAGTGGATCCTCAACCGCTTCCGCAGGTTGACTACCTCGTGTGCGAATCAACCTACGGTGGCCGATACCACAGTAAAGAGGAAACAATTGAGGAGACTTTAATCCGGACGATTGAAGAAACTTGTATTAAGACCCCCGGAAGGCTGATCATCCCTGCATTTAGCATTGGGCGTACACAGGCTCTCGTCTATTCACTTAATAAAATATTTTCAACAGGCAAGCTACCTCCTGTCAAAATCTTTGTTGATAGCCCCCTGGCAAACTATGCTACAGAGGTTTACCGCAAACACCATCAATACCTCAACGAAGACGCTAAATCTTTTTATAATAGGAACGGCGACGAATTCGAGTTTGACAACCTGCATTATGTACAGAACATGAAGGAAAGCAAGTCGTTGTCAAATTACCTGGAACCGTGTATCATCGTGTCTTCTGCCGGTATGCTCGAGGGTGGAAGAATCCAGGACCACCTCTATCATAACTTACAAAACTATTATTGTACCATTCTGTTCGTTGGATACAGTGCGAAAGGAACGTTAGGTCACCGTTTGCTAAGAGGCGACCAATTTGTACATCTCCGCGATCGCGAGCTGGCAGTGTATGCAAAGATTAAGCGAACGGATGCTCTTAGCGGACATGCAGATCATGACGATTTGGTCTATTTGGTTACATCCCAGGATAAGGAGCATTTAAAGTCGGTTTTCCTTGTACATGGGGAGCCGGAGAATATGCGCACTTTGGAAGCGGATTTAATGATCAGAGGATACTCTGTTTCCATTCCGGAAAAAGGGCAGACATTCGTACTCTAAATTTAAACAGAACTCATATGAAGTTTGACAGCATAATTTTTGATATGGATGGAACCCTATGGGATCCTACAGAACTGTATTTGCAAGCATGGAACAGCGGGCTTGAGACATCTGGAGTTGACAAGATCTTAACTGCTGAAGACTTGAAACCCATGATGGGTGTTAATGGGAAAAGCGTGCTCGAAACACTTCTGCCGGATAAGGATGACGACACCAGGCAACGGATTGCGGATGCAGTTAACGCACGCAGGCGGGAGCTCATCGCTTCCGGGGGTGGGACAATGTATCCCGGCGTGAAGGAAGGTATCAAAGAGCTATCTAAAAAATACAAACTTTTTATTGTAAGCAATTGCCCAAAAGGGATAATTACATTGTTTATGAACCGCGCAGGAATCACTGAATATATTGTCGATGAAATGGCTTACGGATTCAATCTGAAGCCAAAAAACCACAACATAAAACTGCTCATTAAGAAGCATAATCTGCAGAACACAGTCTACGTTGGAGACACAGATATTGACCGCGTTGAAAGTGAAATGGCCGGCATCCCATTTGTATTTGTCAGTTACGGATTTGCTGTTGCCGAACGATACGATATGACCTTCGAAAATTTTGACAGTCTTGTAAAGCACTTTTCCTAAAAGTCACAAAAACTGTATATCTTCGAAAGGTTAAACGAATCTTAACCTGGTCAATTATGAACTCCATGAAATTTCCAAGACGTTCTTTCCTTAAAGGTGCTGCAATCGCCAGTGTCGCTGCTTTGACGCTTCCTGAAACAGCGTTGGCATCCATTCCTTACATGAAGCAAAAGAAGACTCTTCTTAAGAATAATGCCGTTGTTCTTTTTCAGGGCGATTCGATTACTGACGCAGGGAGGTCTAAGACAGAAAACAAACCTAATCATGCTGGTGCGCTGGGATCCGGTTACGCATTTTTAGCATCAGCGAGTCTGATGGGATCTTATCCTGAAAAGTCATTAAAAATCTACAACAGAGGCATCAGTGGCAACAAGGTCTACCAGCTTGCCGACCGCTGGGAGCGCGACACGATCGCAATCCAGCCTGATGTGTTGAGTATCCTGATTGGTGTTAACGACTTCTGGCATATGATGAATGGGGCATATAAAGGAACACTTGAGACTTATAGAAACGACTATAGAAGTTTGCTAAGCCTTACGAAAGAAAAACTACCTGATGTGCAGCTGGTTATCGGCGAGCCTTTCGCTCTTAAGGGAACGTCTGTTAAGCCAGACTGGTTTCCCCTATTTCATGAGTACAGAGGCGTCGCCAGGGAAATTGCAAACGAGTTTAATGCGACGTTTATCCCCTATCAGCAAATATTCGATAAAGCCCTTGAACTCGCGCCCGTGTCATATTGGGTACCTGATGGTGTACATCCATCAATTGCGGGCGCACAGCTGATGGCTGGCGCCGTTACACAGGTATTTCGGAAGTAGGAGCTTATTGGTCAAGGCTCGTGTCGTTATAAATACTTTTATTAGCGTCGTCGACGGTAATAAAAGTATAAGTGTCCAAAATGTTTTCAAATTCATCGTCATCGTCCCATAACGGGATGATGGACTTTTGATGATTAATAGTAATGAAGGCATTCATTGCAGCGATCCTCTCTCTCTCGATACAAGGAATACCTGCGTTGCTAACTCCTGCCTGAACAGCCGTTTCTGTTTCATGACATATAAAAAATAGTTGTTTCATAGATCTTTGAACATCTAATAACCAATCCTTCAGAAATTAGTTTGTAATGTCGCGTTAATAAGTAAACCCTTGTCTTAACTATTAAATCTCGGAGCAGTCAGAAAAACAATAAGGCGATTTGATTGTTGTGTCAATTATGATTAATGACAATATTTATACTACTTACTTATTCAAAGACCGCAATACCAACCAGTTGATTCAACAATTGGTTGTAAGAAACACGGTAAAGAGATATGAAAGTGTTTTGCTTACCATACAACAGCTTACAGAAAAACACTCTATATCTGCCCAGGACATAATTGTAGAAAACTAATTATTCTGGAAAAACATAGAGGCTGTAATCATTGAAGAGATGATCAGCCTCTTCTCTCCTAAGAGAGAAGATCTTATGGCCTGGAAGAAAATGACACCCGCTTTCCTACCTGAAAATGTGCCTTCTCTTCATCCTCTTTCGCTCGTTTCTTAGTCGAGGTCTTCGTTGTTTTCTCTTTCCTTCGCTCCAGATCACGTAGCAGCCTGTTGCCTTCATAACACATATTATGAATAGCTGCTCCCCGTGTTTGCTGCGACTCGCTGAGCTCCATATTCACAGGACCTGAAGGGAATTCTCCCGGTTCTTCAGCAGCATAAGCGGCGATTATGGCACAGGGACTGAACTCCTTGCTGTTCAGCAGTACATAGCCTTCCTCCATTCGTGTTTCGCTATAAGCCAACAGCGATACGCTCAGCATCAGCAGCTGATCTGCTTCGGGCTGAGTCTCAAACCGGATCTCCTGCGCTTCCAGCTGCCCGTGTTTGCGCAGCTCCACGTCTTTAACTTCCAGATATTCATAGTACTCCTTCCTGAAGCTGAAGCCGATCAGGCTGAAACGAATGCGGTACTTGCTGACTGCTTTGCTGATGCTCAGGGGTACCCGGAGGTCTGTTTTCGCGTTCAAAGCTCCCATGAACACGCTGATCCTGCCCTGCTCATCCCGCTCTACCCGCTGACTGACCTGCAGCACTTCGCTCAGCCGGCTCGTTATATTGAAGTCCATCCCGATGATGCTGTCCAGGTCCGCATCATGCAGGTCGCGCCGGCCCACGATTCCGCTTTGG
>Ga0160433_100238_pt1 | contig 39986 bp, 30 predicted proteins | sample HID1972K_E0MG_FD_108235 | JGI IMG/M metagenome (GOLD analysis project Ga0160433, IMG submission 108235) | Enriched pill bug-associated microbial communities from UW Madison campus, WI, USA - HID1972K_E0 MG | ecosystem: Host-associated > Arthropoda: Insects > Digestive system > Unclassified ...
AAGACTTTTCCTATTTGTTGGGCTGGGCACTAATGTCACATAAAGCAATGGCATGGGGGGCTGATGGTATGGTTCCGAGCACAGGAAATCTTACTCCCGGCTTGTATAGGGTAATATATGAGTCGGGCAGGGCTCAACAGGCAGACATGTCCTTGGCGGCTCAGGAGAAAGCCGATCGAATCTCTTCCATATATCAAAAAGACAAGATATTAAGCAGATCGCTGCCTGTTCTGAAAATTATGATGGATGCGTATGGGTTATGCGGAACAGCTGTGTTGCCTCCTCTTTACAAGATCTCGGCGCAAGAAGAAGAAAAAATCAAAGAAGTAGTGCTGGCCGGATATGGCAGCCTGGATTCTATAAATAATATTTAACACAATGAGTACTAACAAACCTGTTTTAGGAATTACCATGGGTGATCCTGCGAGTATTGGTCCAGAAGTGGCGGTGAAAGCTTTGGCTTCTTCTACAATATATGAACGCTGTAATCCGCTTTTAGTAGGCGACGCTGAGATTTGCCGGAAGACTATAGAACATTATAAGCTTAATTTAAAAGTTAACCCGGTCTATGCGGTAACGGATGCGAAGTTTGAGTTCGGGATTATTGATGTATACGATCTGGGATATGACTGCGCTGAGATCGTAACGGGTCAAAACTCGACGGCGGCAGGCGATGCTGCTTTTCGGTCAGTTGTAAAAGTTATCGAGCTGGCGATGAATAAGGAGATAGATGCCACAGTCACCGGGCCCATTAATAAGGAGTCTATACATTTGGCAGGGCATTTTTTCTCTGGTCACACTGAAATTTATGCGCATTATACGGATACCAAGAAGTATGGGATGCTGTTGGTTGAAGACGATTTAAGAGTTATTCACGTGTCAACCCATGTTTCTCTAAGACAGGCTTGCGACCTGGTAAAGAAAGAAAGAATTCTTGATACCATAGATTTGATTGTCAAAGCTTGTCAGCAATTGGGTATCGCACAGCCTAAGATAGGTGTTGCAGGCTTAAACCCTCATGCCAGTGATGGAGGGCTGTTTGGCGATGAGGAAGAGCATGAAATAATTCCGGCTATTGAGGAGGCTAGAAGACGGGGGTATCAGGTAGAGGGACCAGTGCCTGCTGATACGCTATTTCCGAAGGCGATTGGTGGTGTATACGATGGAGTTGTGGCTATGTACCATGACCAGGGGCATATCCCTTTCAAGGTTGTTGGTTTCAACTGGGACAAATCGGCGAAGCAAATGAAAAGCGTGAGAGGCGTAAATATCACTCTGGGGCTTCCTATCATAAGAACGTCGGTAGATCATGGAACGGCGATGGAAATAGCAGGAAAAGGGATCGCGAGTCCCGATGCTATGAATCTGGCGATAGAATATGCAATCAATATGGTAGGAGTAAATAAGCGATAGAAGATGATAGCCGTTATTGCAGATGATTTTACCGGTGCCGCCGAAATAGGGGGGATTGCTGTCAGGCTTGGTTGGAAAGTAGTTATAAATACAAAGGTTGCACCGGAACCGGGAACCGATGTACTGATCATCGCCACTAATACCCGGTCCAAGAAACCGGAGGAGGCGAGGTCGATAATCAGACAGACCACATCTGAGTTGATGCTGCTTCAGCCTCAATTGATCTATAAAAAGATCGATTCTGTTCTGAGAGGAAATGTGGGAGAAGAGCTTCTGGAGCAAATCGCCATATCGGGAAAGAAAAGAGCTTTGCTTGTTCCTTCGAATCCTTCATTAAAGCGAATAATACAAGATGGGGTCTACTACTTTGAAGGGGCCCCATTGCATCGCTCGAGATTTTCAACAAATTCACGAGGCGGGGTGAGGTCTTCGAACGTTGTAGATCTTATTGGAAACGGACAGTCTGAAGATACTGATGTTATATCGAGAGGAGATTCCTTTACGCATAAATCACTCATTATAGGAAATGCTGTCAATGAGGAAGATCTGGAACATTGGGCGGGGAGATTAGATGATGATACGGTCCTGGCAGGCGGATCGAGCTTTTTCCATGCATTGTTGCGATATTTAGGTCCTGAGAGTGACGTCAAGAGGCACCAACTGCGGTTAGGTAAGCGGATCTTATATGTATGTGGAAGTGCATTTCAGGGGAGTCGAAGCATGGTTGCCAACGCCTTTGATTCCGGAAAGAAAGTAGCATACATGCCTCCGGAAATGTTTTGTGAGGAAGCCGACAGAGCAAAATTAATAACAGCATGGGAAGAAACCGTCATTTCTTGTTTAGAGAAAAATGGTTCGGTTATTATCGCAGTAGACCAGATTAATTCTGTTGATGCTGTCAAACTGGATGGTTCAATATCAAAAGCAATCTCTGAAGTGGTGCAAAATACTATGCAGCGTATTGACATTGATGAACTGGTTATAGAAGGCGGGGAAACCGCATCTGTCATCATGAATAAGCTGAACTATAATAAATTTTACCCCGTTCAGGAACTGTCACCCGGAGTAATACGAATGGAGATTGAAGAGAAAGCTGGGATTCATCTCACTTTAAAACCGGGTAGTTATGTCTGGCCATCGTCAATCTGGCAGTACTAATCAAGTAAAAACCAACACACCAACCAATTTAACCAATTATGAACTCAACAATGCATCCGATAGATTACGCAATTATCGTTGTATTTCTGATAGGAACACTTTGTTTCGGATTAAGATTTTCAAAAAAGCAGCGCACAACGAATAATTACTTTCTAGCGAAGGGGAGAGTTCCTTCCTGGGCATTAGGCATTTCTCTATTAGCGACTCTTATAAGTAGTGTAACTTTTCTTGCTTATCCGGGTACAGGCTATTCGTCTAACTGGATATTATTGGTCCAGGGGTTAATGGTACCAATTGTCTTGGTAGGGGTTATATGGTTCATAGTGCCCTTATATCGGAAGGTGATCAATCTAAGCACCTATGAATACTTTGAACAGCGGTTTGGAAGCTTCGCGAGGTATTATAGCTCTGTTGCCTTTGTGCTGCGGCAGTTTTCTGGAATGGGCACCGTCTTTTTCCTGCTTGCAATAGCTTTGAACAGAATGATTGACGCTAATACGTTTACGATTATTTTCATCGTCGGAGCTCTCATTATTTTAGTCAATCTGCTGGGTGGGATAGAAGCGGTTATCTGGCTGGATGTGTTTCAGGGATTTATGCTTTTCATAAGCGGAATTATCTGTATGGGTGTGCTGTTGTATTCTGTTGAAGGAGGACCTATGGAAGTATGGAGAGTAGCGTCCGAACACGGCAGAACCGGTTTCGGTCCGTACGAATGGGACCTGACTAAACTGACCTTTCTTGTTATGGCTATAAATGGCGCCTTCTACGCGATCCAAAAATACGGAACCGATCAAACTGTGGTTCAACGTTATCTAACAGCTAAAACAGATAAGGAGGCTATCAGAGCCTCTATGCTGGGTATCATGTTAACTGTTCCGATATGGACTATATTTATGTTGATCGGTACGGCACTATTTGTGTTTTACAGGCAACAGCCTGTGCCCGCTGATATCAGGGCGGACGCAGTCTTTCCTTATTTCATCATGACTCAATTACCTGTGGGTGTTGTTGGATTGATACTTTCGGCGATGATATCGGCAGCAATTTGTAGCCTAAGTGCTGATCTGAATTCGCTTGCAGCGGTATGCGTAGAAGATTATTATAAAAAGATAGCACCTGGTAAGACAGACAAGGAATATCTGAAAGCTTCGAAGATGACTGTTGTGTTTTCCGGATTGTTAGCGATGGGGATTGCCATGTTGTATGTAAACGCAGGGCATGAAGGTGTGTTAGGGATCGTGTTCACACTTTACGCTATTTTTTCGGGAGGTATTGTGGGTATTTTCCTTCTCGGATTATTTACTACGCGTACTAACACTCAGGGAATTACAATAGCGATCATTGTGTGTGTGATGTTCACGGCTTACGCCGTGCTGACATCGACAGCTGTTGGAATTGGTGATGACAAAACCATTTTGTTAGATCTCGGGTCTTTTAACTTTACACATAATACATTGATGCTGGGGGTTTATAGCCATCTTATCGTAATTATTGTTGGGTATGGGGCGAGCTATTTATTTCCTAAACCTAATATTGACAAAAGGTTGTTGTATAGTGGTTGGTTGGAAAATAGAAGGGAAGAGAGGCGATTGGAAAGGGAGCTAACCGGGAATATTCGAGAGTAAAGAGCAGGGATACGCTGGTTTTTAAATAATTTTATAGGAAAGATATCACAATTTCCAGTTCATGTTGTCAACGCGCTTCACAAGTATGTCTATAAAAATTGGACAACCTGAGAATATAAGATTATAGCGTAAAACTAAAAGTTGGTTTAAGAGTATAAATTGCTTTAAACTCTGCGGGCTTAATTCCATAATTGCACATTAATAACCACAAATAAGAGCACTCGTGCTTCTGGGGGTATATCACCTAATAATTAGCTATATTAGTTTAACCAATTAGTTAAACCTAACGCTATCAGATGAGTCCACAGAAAGTTATCGTTTTTGGCATTGGAAAGCTAGCCGAATACATTTGTTATGTGCTGAAGCACGACTCTTGTTATCATGTATCTGCATTGTCTATTCACAAGCAATACATGCCCGAGGTAAGAACACTTTGGGGCTTGAATATCATTGATTTTGATTTGTTAGAGCAAACTTATTCACCCGATGAATATAAGCTTTTCATTGCTGTAGGTAACAATTCGGTCAGGGATAGCATATACAAGCAGGCAAAGGGCCGTGGCTATAGCTTTATTAGCTACATCTCCAGCAAAGCCACCGTTTGGGAAGATCTCAAATATGGCGATAACGTCATTGTATCGGAAGGAACTGTCATAGGTCCTTTTGTAGAAGTCGGAACAGGGTCGTTTCTTTTAGGTCCTAAAGTGGCCCACCATTGCATAATTGGAAAATTTACAATTCTTTCTGCATGTTATTTGGGCGGCGACTCCAAGATTGGAGATATTTCATTTCTTGGCATGAATTCAACGGTTAATCAGCATGTAATAGTTGGATTTGCAAACGTAATAGGGGTGGGTTCAAATATATGTTTCAATACAAATGATTATGAGGTTTTTACTAATAAAGGAACCGTGAAGCGAGACCTCTCCTCCCAAGATTTGAAGAATCGATATTTAGCATAGCGAATTACTTGATTAATGTATGAGTAAAAAATTGACTAAAACTATACTTAATAATCACAAGAAATTCTCAAAATGAGAAGCAATATGAAGATTAGTTACATTTCCTATACAACTAAGAAAATCTATCATTTTTCTTACAATTAAGTATCTACCTTTAATTTAACAATTAACAGCGGCAATATAAACCTTCGTCATGTTTAAATTTTACATACTGCTTTTAGCGATTTTACTTTGCACTTCATCTTGTCGCTCAAGACGTAATCTGGTTTACTTTAATGATTTATCAAACCAGTCAGAGGTTACAGAAAAGATTGTAAATCATGCTGAGCCGAAAATACAAGCTGCTGACGTGCTGGATATTGCCGTTAATACCTTGAGTACTGAATCCAATGTGTTATTTACCCCTAATCCTACAAGACAAAGCTCTGTTACCAGCCCGCAAGATAAAGATGGATATAGAGTTGACACTCGCGGTTATGTCAATTTTCCTGTGATTGGAAGCATTAAGTTGGCAGGATTGACTATAGAGGAAGCTCAGCAGCTTATGGAGAAAGAAATAAATAAATATGTCAAGGATCCGATCGTAAATATTAAGTATCTAAATTTTAGAGTAACTGTTATCGGGGAAGTAAATCGTCCAGAAACATTTACTATAACCAATGAACGAATAAACTTATTAGAAGCGCTTGGTAAGGCTGGTGACATGACTGTTTATGGTAAACGCGAGAATGTGTTAGTGATTCGTGAGAATGGTTCTGAACGTACGATGGTAAGACTCAACCTGAACAAAAGAGAGATTCTGAACTCGCCCTATTTCTATTTAAAGCAAAACGATGTTGTTTACGTAGAGGCGGATAAGACTAAAGAGAAAATGTATAGCGAAGGCAACAGACTAATGCCTGTTTGGCTAACCGTTTTTTCATCTGTAGCTGTTGTTGTTACTGCAATAATTTTCAATAAAAATTGAAATTGTTGAGTAGTTAAGTGACGTTGTTGTAAATTAAGTAATTAGGAATGAATATTCTAAATGAAGCTATGAAGTACGTCCGCTATTGGTACGTGTTTCTTTTATCCGTCTCTTTTTGTCTTGGTATTGCATTCTTATATGTACTCTCTTGCACGCCATCTTTTAAGGTAAACAGTACGTTACTTATTAAGGAGACCGTTGGAGGAGGGCCCAGGATCAAAGAATCAGCATTTAGCGATTTGGATATGTTTCACAGTTTCAGTACTGTTTATAATGAAATTGAAGTGCTTCGTTCTAAAGATTTGCTTCGTAAGGTATTAGCTGATCTGTCTCTGGAAACAAGATATTATGAAAAAGACCTTTTTAAAAGGAAAGAGCTATATAATGAGTCGCTTCCAATAAAAATATCAACCTACAATTTGACAAGCGCCGCATATCACAAAAAAGAATTATCCATTGAGATTATTGATGATAAGCGATTTTTTCTTATAGATAGCACCAGCAAGAAGGCGTTTAACTTCAACAATATGATCAGGCAGCCTGAGTTCGAAATAAGTGTAAACAAAACGGCCTCTTTTTCTACTAATGCAGGACCTCTTTATATTGAATTTCAAGATCTGGATGGTTTAGCCGAGGCATATAGTTTATCAAGACTTGTCATTGCACCTGTGGTTAAGGATGCTAATACGATACAGCTATCCCTGGAAGATGTTGTGCCAGAGAGGGGGATCGATATACTTTCCAAGTTGATAGAGACGTATAACCACCAGAATATGGAGAATAAAAGCGCCAAAGCGCGGAGCACTATTGAATTTATCGACAATCGTCTTAAATTCTTGAGCCAGGATCTGACAGGGGTTGCACAGGAGGTTGAAAATTACAAAGTACAAAATATGGTAACTGATCTAAACTCTGATGCCCAGCTTACCGTGCAAAACTCAGGAAACTATAGCCAGCAGCTTGCCTCAGCAAATGTTCAGATAGCTGTTATTCGCTCTATCGAAAAATATCTTCAGGGTTCTGATTCAAAAAGTAGTTTGGTGCCCAGTACATTAACTCTGGACGACCATACCCTCACTGCCCTGACAAATAAATACAATGATCTACAGATTGAAAAGCAGCGGTTGCTGCGTAACGTAAGGCCTGATAATCCGCTGATTACAGGAATCAACGAACAGCTGACTGGGTTAAAGGCCAGCATCAAAGAAAGTTTGAACAACGTTAAGAAAGGTTTGATGCTTGAACGGAATAGTTTACTATCAAGGAGCTCAAAATTCAAAACTGACATAAAAAAAGTACCAGCACTGGAACGGGGTCTTCTTGAACGCAATCGAGCCCAATCGGTAAAGGAGAACCTATTTCATTATTTACTACAAAAAAGAGAAGAAACTGCTCTTTCTCTCTCATCTACAGTGCCTAATTCTCAGGTTGTAGACAAGCCGGCTTATCAGTCAACTCCGGTAAGCCCCCGCACGTCCCTGATTTATTTATGTGCGTTGATGACGGGTTTTATTATACCAATTTGTGCAATCTCCGTCAAAGATATCCTAAACGCTAAGGTCCAGGATATGTCAGATGTTAAGAAAATCGCCGGGCTGCGAATATTGGGAGAGTTAAGTCGTAAAGATAAGAATGAACCTCTAATTATTCAAAAGGATAGCCGTACTACATTGTCAGAGCTATTTCGGTATATCAGAACAAACTTAAACTTTTCTAACAAATCCAACGATAGTCAGGTACTTTTAATAACGTCCGGTATGAAAGGAGAAGGCAAAACATTTTTTAGTATTAATCTGGCGATGTCGATGGCTTTCATAAATAAAAGAGTCGTTTTGCTTGAATTCGATCTACGAAAGCCAGACTTGCTTGATTATATAGGCTTAAATCAAGAGCTTGGTTTAAGTGACTATCTGGATTCGGATACAATGGATATCGACAGCATTATTGTTGATTCAACGCTGACACCTCAGCTTTTTGTTATCGGTTGCGGGACCATCCCAAAGGCGCCTTCTGAGTTATTAATGAGTTATAAAATTCCTGTTTTATTTGCCGAGTTGAGAAAGAGATATGATTATATAATAGTAGATACCTCGCCGGTTGGACAGGTAGCCGATGCGTTTAGTCTGGGTTCTTTCACTGACGCGAGTATCTATATGGTTCGGTACAATTTCACTAATCTTCGTCAGTTAGATATTCTCCGGGATATAGTCGAAAACGAAAAGTTGAAAAATGTACAAATCGTACTGAATGATGCCAGAAGAGGAAATGGAAATGCATATGGATATGGCAGGTATCGCTATGAGTCAAAAAAAGATTCTAAAAAACAGTTGAGTAGTTAATTGATCTAACACTCGCATGCTGACCTTAGAGTCTGTTACTTAATATTATCATTAGTTCTGTAACCAATTAAATTCTAAATCTCCCAGAAGGATCTGTAAGTGGGAGTAGCGCAGCTCTGTCATATTATCAAATAGTTTTATCCCAAACGTAAATTGTAACTGGGAGAAGCGAAGCTATGACTAATCGTTGTCAATTGTTATTTCATTCAATTAAAGAATAAGATATGAACTTTAATACACAGCTAAATAATAGAATTGGTGTGATTGGCCTGGGATATGTAGGACTGCCGCTTGCAGTGGAATTCGCAAAACGATACAAGGTGATTGGGTATGACATCAGTTCTAAGCGCACTTCTGAATTACGCTCTGGAATAGATCAGACATTAGAGATATCATTGGATACTCTTACTACAGTGCTCACACCCGATTGTTCAACTCCAATCGGACTATTTTGCACCAACGAAATGGAGCCGCTGAGGTCATGTAATATTTTTATCATTACAGTCCCTACACCAGTTGATAAAAACAAGCGACCTGATCTAAGCCCTCTTCTATCAGCTAGTGATACCGTGGGTAGAGTTCTGAAGAAGGGAGATGTTGTCATTTATGAATCGACGGTATACCCTGGTGTTACAGAGGATGAGTGTGTGCCAGTACTAGAGAAAACTTCCGGACTTAAGTTTAACGTCGACTTCTTCGCTGGTTATTCGCCCGAGCGGATCAATCCTGGAGATAAGGAACATACCGTGGCGCTTATCCGTAAAGTCACCTCCGGGTCCACGCCTGAGTCGGCGGAACTAATAGATCAGCTATATCGCTCCGTCATATCTGCCGGTACATACAAAGCTGCGTCGATTAAAGTCGCCGAAGCAGCAAAAGTTATTGAAAATTCTCAAAGAGATATCAATATCGCATTTGTCAACGAGTTGGCAATGATTTTCAATCGGCTTGGAATAGACACTCAAGAGGTCTTGAATGCAGCCTCAACAAAATGGAATTTTTTGAATTTTAAGCCCGGTTTGGTTGGCGGCCATTGTATTGGAGTGGATCCTTATTACCTTGCTCAGAAAGCGCAGGAGATAGGTTATCATCCTGAAATTATTTTAGCTGGCAGGCGAGTCAATGACGGAATGGGGGCCTATGTTGCGGACCAACTGGTTAAGTGTATGCTTACCAAGGGTACGAGTATAGCAGAAAGCGAGGTACTCATTTTAGGCTTTACTTTCAAAGAAAATTGTCCGGACGTACGAAACACGAAAGTTATTGATATTATAAAGCGTCTTAGAGAATATCAGATCAAAGTTTGCATTCACGATCCTTTGGCTGACTCCGTTCAAGTAAAGCATGAGTATGGTGAAATCTGTGAAAATGGAGAATCGAAGACCAGAAAATATGATGCTATCTTACTTGCGGTTGCTCATGATCAGTTTAAAAATTTAAACATCGCCGCATTGAGTAAGGATAATACGGTTGTCTACGACATTAAGTCGGTGCTCCCCGACAGCATCGTAGACGCCAGACTGTAATTCTCGCCAACAGACGAATTGTTTCTCTTACGAATATCATACCCTCTATTTAACGAAATATGTACCACGGAAATAAGAATATATCCGAGAATTCCTTTTTGGTTACCGGCGGAGCCGGATTCATAGGTTCACATCTTGTAGAATACCTTTTAAAACACGGTGCTAAAAAAGTTCGCGTCCTGGATAACTTTTCCACCGGTTTACGGAATAACCTGGCGGGTTTCAGTACGTATCCGGCTTTTGAGTTGGTGGAAGGTGATATTCGGGATTCCGATACATGCAAATATGCCGTCGCGGACATTCAGTACGTTTTTCATCAGGCTGCACTTGGATCTGTGCCACGTTCAGTTGCTGATCCTCTTACCACTAACGAGGTAAATGTCAACGGTTTTTTAAATGTTCTTATCGCTGCCAGAGATAATCAAGTCAAGCGCATAATATATGCGGCATCCTCCTCAACATATGGCGATAGTGTAGAGCTTCCGAAAGTGGAAGAACGAATCGGCAGACCCCTTTCTCCTTATGCCGTTACTAAATATGTGAACGAACTATACGCTGATGTGTTCGCAAAGACTTACGGTATGGAACTGATTGGACTTCGTTATTTTAATGTCTTTGGGCCCAGGCAGAATCCTGAAGGTGCTTACGCTGCGGTTATTCCCAGGTTCGTTGAATCACTACTCAATCATCGAACTCCTGTTATAAACGGCGATGGAGAATATTCCAGGGATTTTACCTATATAGAGAATGTTATTCAAATGAACATCAAGGCAGCGTTTGCTGATTCGTCTGCTGTAATTAACGAAATCTATAATGTTGCTTTCGGCCAACAAACAAGTCTGAACAAACTTTTAAGCTACCTGAAAAAATGCCTATCTGATCATGACCCCTCCATCTCCGAGATTCTGGTACAGTATGGCCCGACCCGTGCTGGTGATATTCCACACTCACTTGCCTCAATACAAAAGGCCAGGCAGCTGTTGGACTATGATCCTCAATATGATATAGAGGAAGGGTTAATTGAAACAGTGAAATGGTACACAAAAGAAAGGCGAACTACGATAGAAGCAAATTTGTTAAAGCAAGCCTAAAGGCGAGAGATGAATTTAAGAGAACAAGCCATCAGCGGGATTTTATGGTCTTTTTGTCAGCAATTTGGGGCTAAAATAGTCAGTTTACTAATAAGTATCATACTTGCCCGCATACTTAACCCTGCCGAGTTTGGCCTTTTGGCTATGATAAACGTCCTTATAGCGATGGGGAGTTCACTGATGGACAGTGGATTAACATCATCTCTTATCAGGACAAATGATGCGACGCAAAAGGATTATTCAACTATATTTTACTTTAACATGGTTGGTGGTATCGTTGCATATATTATTGTTTTTTTGGTCGCTCCCATGTTAGCCAGGTTTTATGATCAAGAAATCCTTACGGAGATAATCAGGATCATGGGAATAACTTTTATTATAAATTCATTTTTTGCGGTTCAGAATGCAAAGTTTATTAAACAGATGAACTTCAAAATCCAGACTATGATTCAAATACCATCAGTCATCGGTGGAGGTATTGTCGGCATAGTAATGGCCAATTCGGGTTTCGGAGTATGGAGCCTTGTGTGGATGAGCTTATGTAACTCATTTCTGTTAGCCTTAATGCATTGGATGTTCTCAGATTGGAGGCCTCGCTTGATTTTTGACTTCGCATGTTTTAAAAAACACTTTGGCTTTGGTTACAAAATGACATTATCTGGTTTGCTAGAGACTCTCTTTCAAAACATTTATGTCATTATAATAGGAAAATATCATGTAGCGAGCCAGCTAGGGTTTTACTCACGCGCTGAGTCCATGAGTCAATTTCCAGTGAGTAACATATCAGCTGCCGTGAATAAAGCGACCTATCCTATGTTCGCCGCTATTTCGGATGACAATGTAAGGCTCAAGCTCGTATATAAACGCTTGTTGAAGCAGGTGATTTTTTGGAATGCACCTGTTCTTGTCTTCCTTGTTGTCATTGCAGAACCATTATTTCGAATCCTGTTGACTGAAAAGTGGTTACCTGCAGTTCCTTATTTTCAGCTTTTGTGCATTTCCGGGATAATGTATCCTCTGCAGTCTTATAATCTGAATATATTAAAAGTTAAAGGCCGCAGCGATCTCCTATTAAAGCTCGAGCTGATAAAGAAGGTTACATGTATAATTGGAATAATTTGTGTTATACCGTTCGGGATCTATGGTTTACTATATTTTAGAGTTGGATATAGCTTTGTTGGCTACTATATCAACTCTCTTTATAGCGGCCGATTCATAGATTATTCAATCATCGAGCAAATCCAGGATCTTTGGCCTTCAATTTTTCTTTCCTGTTCTATTGGAGCCTTGATGTACAGTCTTGACCATTTGCTTGCAGTGGCTCACTACCTTCCTGATATTCAAAGTGTAATACTAAATGGTCTTCTTTTCTCAATAATCTATCTCATCAGTTCGAGCATGTTAAAACTGACAGCGATTACGGACTTTAAACAATTAATTTTAAAAAGATGATACCAGTTACAAAACCTTATTTACCACCCTTACAAGAGTACGGTGAATACATTAATAGTATTTGGGAGAGACAGTGGCTCACTAATAATGGGCCACTGGTTAATGAGCTTGAGATCAAGCTCAAGAGGTATCTTGATTTGCACCACTTATTATACGTAAGCAGCGGTACGATCGCCTTACAAATAGCAATCCGCGCATTGGATTTAAAAGGTCAGGTTATAACTACACCGTTTTCCTACGTTGCTACGACCAGCAGTATAGTATGGGAGGGATGTACTCCCGTTTTTGCCGATATTGAGCCAGATACCTTCAACATAGACCCGACTAAGATTGAAGAACTGATAGGCCCCCAGACATCTGCTATCTTAGCCACTCACGTTTTTGGTAATCCCTGCAATATTGAGGTTATTCAAAACATCGCAGACAGGCATGGTTTGAAAGTGATTTATGATGCTGCACATTGTTTCGGAGTAAAATATAGGAATAAATCAATTTTTGAGTATGGCGACATCAGTATAACAAGTTTTCATGCAACAAAGTTATTCCATACTATAGAAGGAGGAGCCGTATTTACCAGATGTCCGGAACTTTTAAAGAAGATGGCTTTTATCCGGAACTTCGGGCATAACGGCCCGGATGATATTGCTGAACTTGGCATTAATGGAAAGAACAGTGAGTTTCACGCTGCTATGGGTCTATGTAATCTGAATCATGTCGATGAGATCCTTGCAAAGAGGAAGGAACTTTCCCTATACTATAAAAAGGCTCTTCAAGGGCTACCTGTAAAGTATCAACTGCTGCATGATGAATCGAACTATAATTATGCTTACTTCCCGGTCCTGTTTAATACCGAGGCTTTGATGCACCAGTGTATTCAAGCCTTACAAAACGAAAAAGTTTACTGTCGTCGCTATTTTTATCCTTCATTAGCGATGCTTCCCTATGTTTCACCCACTTATTTACCTATTTGTGAATCAGTAGTAAAACGCATAGTGTGTTTACCGTTATATCATAGTTTCACTGTATCGGATATTGAGATGATCGCTCGGCTTATGGCCAGAGTTCATAACTATGGAATCGTCACCTCCGCGAATCAGGAGAGTGATGTTGTGATTGAGAAGGAGATTGAGACTATCTTGAAAGGTGGAAAAATTGGAATACCTTATGAATCCTGGAAACCATGAAATTTTGGTTAGCGTTTGTTGTATAACATATAACCATGACAAATACATAGCTCAAGCAATCGAAGGATTCCTGATGCAGAAAACCTCTTTTAATTATGAGATTATAATTGGGGAGGACTTTTCGATGGATAAAACCAGGACGATACTTGAAGAATACAAGTCGAAATATCCGGATAAAATTCAGGTTCTTACGAGAGATGAAAACATTGGCGCACTTCGGAACTTTAGCAACGTATTGGAAAACGCCAAAGGTAAATACATTGCTTTCTGTGACGGTGATGATTATTGGATAGACCCACTTAAGTTGCAAAAGCAGGTCGACTTTTTGGAACATAATCCAGACTATGTAATTTGCTGTCACTATTCAAAAGTCATCAATGATCTTGGCGATGTTACTTATACTTCTGATAATATTATACCGCTTGCTTACAGTTACGATGATTTAGTTGTCGGAAGACGTGAAGAAACGCGGGTAGCAACAGTGTTAATGCGCAATTACACGCAAATATTGGAAATTGACAAGAAGGAGTGGTTCTATAAAACCTACGGTACAGACAAGTTTTTAAAACTGTATGCGACGGCAGTGACTGGGATGAAGATCTACGTTATCCCCGAGATTATGAGCTGTTATAGAATGCATACAGGTGGTGTGTGGAGCCTGATTGATCCTAAGATAAGGAAAAGTCGAATGGTCAGCGACTTTAATATATTGATAGATAATTTTAATTATTCTAGCATCCAAAAACGGAAATTGTTAGGTATCTATATTCGCGACTACCTTTTGTTTGATATCAAAAAAATGAGGTTTAACAATGTATGCAGAAGTGTCTTCAAACTGCTTTGACAGGCTTTTAACTGATAACATGTTAAAGAAATTTCTAGTTGTATTCTTAATGTTCATGTATCTCTATACATTGACATTCAATATGTTCATGACGTCGGTGTTCAGATTGCCGACACCACTGCTGTTCTGTATCCCACTGTTATTCGTTGCTGGAAGAAAGAGTACTGCATTTGCATATAAAAGAGAACTTATAGCGTTCTTTATTACTTTAGTTGCCTTTTATCTCATCTCTCAGTATAGGATCAAAGAATTTAACGTAAATCTAATCACGATTGTTTGTTGCTGTCTGTATTTTAACTACTACATAGGAGAGGATTTAGAACGACTTAAAATCTCAGTTTTTGTTTTTTTCGGATTGTTAGGCATATCTGCCTGCGTAATGATGTTGAACCATGCCAACTCATCCGGAATCAATGGTTTAAGGGCGGTTCTTACCGGAGGGATTATTGAACAATATCCGTCAGGAATAGCAATTTACATGTTCACGTTCGGATATCAGCTGGCGGCATTTACGACTTTTTTAGTAATATATACATCCGTATATAAAAGGGGGCTGATGATACAGGCTGCATCCCTTGTCATTTGCCTGGTATTTCTTCTTTATGGTATGAACAGATCATCGTTCATCGCTTTTGTATGTGCATTGCTGCTCTTCTGGCTACTCTTCTACAGGATTAAAGTTGTGTTTATCCTTGCTCTGATCGCTGGCCTCAGTTTTATGTTTAATTCAGCGATAGAGGATCTTTCATCAGGGAGGAAGCAGAATATCTTGTCTAAGAATGAACGTAAGGGAGACGAAAATCGTGGAGATCTGATGATTGAAAACGTCAAAATTATTGGTGATTATCCGGAAGGTCTGGTTTTTCATGGGAAGACTTGGGTAGACGTTGCTATGCATAATGCGACTTTCAGATCCGGTGCGGAGGGATTAATTACTTCTCATAATGCTTACCTGATGTTTGTTACCTATTTAGGAATAGTCGTTGCTCCTTTGCTCCTTCTGTTCTTGTATTATCGGGTGCTGAAAATATCCTGGTATTGCCTGACTCATATAAGAAGCAAGAATAACAGGTTACTTATTTGCCTTTGCTTCTCCTTTATGGCAATATCGATCAATGCTATGTTTCATAATGAGTGGTTGCTTAGCAGCGGACCAACGCTCTTTCTTTATTTTTCCATTCTTCAACTTGGGTTCATTAGCAGAAAAGAAGCGCAACAGCTAGCTGCGGTTGGCTGATACTCTATTTTGTGTTTCGACAATAAAAGACATCAAAAATTCTAAACTATGAATACTCTATTCTCAGATTTGCCTGTTGACGAGGAAGTTATGAACAATGACGTAAGTACCTTGATTTCGAAGAAAATCGTTGCGGATTCGCAAGAAAAAGCACTGGAGCAAGAAGTCGCTAAAATTACTGGTTCAAAAGCTGTTCGTTGGATCGATTCACTAACCTCATCGATTATCATTCTTCTGAGGTGGTACGGGGTTAAGCCGGGAGACGAGGTCATTGTCTCAAGTAATACAACCTGTTCTGCTGTTCTCTGTATTTTACGGTGTGGTGCGACGCCGGTCATGGTCGACGCTAATGTAGATATGTCTGTTGCTCTTCTTAGGATAAGAAAGCTTATAACATCGAAGACGAAGGTTATAGTCGCAGGTGATTCAGGAGGTGTTGTAAGTGATTTTCGGTCTATAACGAAGATGGTTAATGAGACTGATGTCCTGTCTCTGTTCAAAGCAAAGAATAGTATTCAGAATAAGTTGGGCCGGATACTTATCCTCGCAGATTTGACAAATTCAACACAAGACAAGCAATTAGCCATAAAGAACTCTGATGTGTCTATACTGCTAGTAAGAACCTTGCCTGGCTTGAATGGAATGGAAGGCGGATGCGCTTGTTTCAATCTTCCAGATCATTTTGACAATAAGATGGTCTGTAATACAACAAAGGATATCGCCTTTGTGGAGGAAGAGTTAAAAAATAACTTACCGAGATTTTTAAGGGGGAACTTTGGTCCGAGCATCAAATATCATGGTGCTAAGGTTAAGGCTCCAGAAAGAAGCATTAAAATTGACACTCAAGCTGGCGGCGCGAGACTGAACTCTACTTTAAAGCTTTTTTTAAAGCGGATGTTTGATATTCTATTTGCCATTACAGGTCTTGTCTTTTTAGCACCTCTTATATTGGGAGTTTGTGTTTTAATCGGTGTTGGTTCCAACGGTCCGATTTTTTTCAGACAGAAGCGTGTCGGGTATCGCAAGAAGGATTTCAATATAATCAAGTTCAGAACGATGTACGTGAACTCTCAGGAGAATAATTTCCTGACAGTCGGGGATAAAGATCCGAGAGTAACAAGAGTTGGTTTTTGGCTAAGAAAATATAAGATTGACGAATTGCCTCAACTATTCAATGTTTTAAAAGGAGATATGAGCATTGTTGGGCCGAGGCCGGAAGTAAAGAAATATGTGAGTTTATATACTCCCGAGCAGCAGAGGGTTCTCCTTATAAAGCCAGGAATAACAGATTGGTCATCAATTGAATTCCGAAACCTCGCAGAGCTTTTGGCCACGGCAGAAGATCCGGACTTATACTATATCGATCACATACTTCCTGTAAAGCTCAACAAAAGCCTTAAATATGTGGATGAGCATTCGCTTCTAATTGATTTTAAGATTGTTATCATGACGGTTAAAAAAGTGATTTTTCCATAAAAACTCTTCATTATGAAACGAAGTTTACTATTGTTAATGACACCTGGAATGAGTCTGGAGAAGTGGTCAGAAATAGGACAATTGACCAGGGAGCTTAATTACTATAAATCGCTGTGTATTGAAGGAAATTTTGATCTGCTTATCTATAGTTACGGACGGTCCGAAAGAAGATATCTATCTGAGTATCCCGAATTTTCGGTACTAAATATGCCAGGTTGGATTCCCGCAGCCCTTCCTTTTCGAGTGCAGAATCTTATCTACAATCTTTGGTCAATCATCAAGTTCAGAGCGTTTTTCAGACGATGTATATTAGCTAAAACAAATCAATTTAGCGCATCGATATTTGGTTTGATCATCAAGTGGATCCATGGCATTCCTCTTCTTGTTCGAATGGGATACTACTACTCGCATTTCAAACCGCCAGGCTTTTTTGGCAGGCTGCAGGAGAGACTGGTTTTTAAATACTGCGATTTAATTCTTGTTACATCATCAGAAGCGTCGGCTTTTATCAAAGCTACTTACCAGGTTCCAGATCGAAAAATACTGTTTATGTGTAATACAATTGACCTGAAGCTCTTTCACCCAGAAGACCGAATAAAGGATTTTGATCTTCTTTTTATAGGAAGATTAGAAGATCAAAAGAATATCGAATTATTGTCTAAGGTGCTTGCTGACCTAAATTTGAGGTCATTGATCATTGGAAAAGGATCCAGAATGCGTTTCGTAAAAGACGCTATGAACAAAAATTCCGGAATACATTGGATTGATATGGTCGAGAACAGTACACTCCCAGATTATTACAATGCGTCGAGATGCTTTATACTGCTGTCAGAGTATGAGGGAAATCCAAAAGTTTCGTTAGAAGCAATGGCCTGTGGATTACCCGTGATAGGGATGGACTCTCCCGGTATAAGAGAATGTGTTATTACGGGTGTTAATGGAATCATCGTCAATAATGATGCGGATGAAATTACGCGTCAGATTTCTTCTTTATTCTATACAACAGGTAAAATACAAAAAATGGGTATGAGTGCTCTCGCTTGGGTAAGCAACGCTTGTGACAAGAATACAAATGTTAAGAGAGAGATTGATCATTATCACAGTCTGCAAAAATTAGAACAATCTTTAGTATCTAAGCAAAAAACTGAAGTATGTTAGTTAGTGTTTTAATGTCGGTTTATAACTCCGAAGAGTACCTTGAGAATGCGATAGCTTCCGTGTTGACCCAGACGTTTCATGATTTTGAGTTTATCATTATTGACGATGGATCTACGGATCGTTCGAAAGACATAGTTAAGACCTATTCCGAATCCGATTCCCGTATTGTACTGATTGAAAATGAGAAGAATTTAGGATTACCCGCTTCATTAAATAAAGCTATTCGTCTATGCAAGGGAATGTATATAGCGCGGCAAGATGCAGATGATTTCTCCTCACCGAATCGACTGCAACTTCAATTGGAATACGCGTTATCAAATCCTCACATTGATGTTGTTGGATCCGATTGTTTCAACATGGATATTGAAGGTAATATAGTATTTCTGGACTCCAGTTTTTCAAAGATAACAGACCTGCGAAAGACGTTGCTTAACCAACAGGCAATTTTCCCCCATGGTAGCGCTTTAGTAAAAAAGGATAGGTTGATCTCCTGCGGACTATATGATACAAGGTTCTATTATGTACAAGACGGGGAGCTTTGGTTAAGATTAATCACTGACGGTGCGTCTATACATGTGATGGACAAACCATTATATTATTATCGGGTCACACCGGTAGAAAATGCAAAAAAAATCCATGCTAAGCTCTTATTTAATCGGGTTTTGAATTTTATGTACGAAGAAAAGATGAACGCGACATTTGTAGATCAAAAGCTATGCGAAATTCGTCAATATTTGAACAATAACGAGTCTATTGCGAGAGCCTATTATATGGCGGACTACTGGAAGGGACTGGGAAATACAGCGTATGTGAACGACCGGGGAGTGAAGGTCTGCGCAAACTATATAAAACGAGCAGTACAGGAACAGAATCCCGTAATCAATTATGCTAAGTATATAATATTAATCCTGGTGTATTTGGTGCCGCCTTTTATAGCCAGATTTTTTCTGCGCTCTCTAAACCCATCTTAAGCCGATACCTTACATGAAAAAAAAAATATTCTTCATTGTTACTTCTCTCGGTGCTGGCGGGTCTGAAAAGGTCTTCTGGACCTTAGCCCAGGGATTCAATAAAGTTGTCTATGAGGTAGTCTTCATCATATTAGACTCTCGAAATAATTGTTTTTCAATGGAAATTCCCGGGGTCCGCTTTATAGATATGCAAAGCTATAAGGCATCACGCTCCATAGTAAAACTATATAAATTGATAAGAAGCGAAAGACCTTTCGCTATTTTCTCTACAACTAATCATATCAATCTTTTAGTCTCGATCGTTGCGCATTTCGTAAGGGTCCCATTTTTAGTTGCCAGAGCTTCAAATATACCCCATCAGATGAAAATGTATGCTGGGAATATTGACAGGATGTACGGATTATTAACCAGCCGTTCCTACAAAAAATTTGATGTTATTGTTTGCCAATCGGATGAAATGAAAATGTCACTCTTGAAGGAATTCAGGATAGAACCTGAAAAGCTGGTAACTATTCCCAACCCGGTTAATTTTACAGACAGTATTGCCATCCCAGGGCTCGTTCCTGACAAAAAGAGGCTGATTATTGTAGCTCGTTTAGCTAAAGAAAAAGGTCTTTTCCGTCTTCTGAAAGTTATTCAGCTCCTACCTGCCAACTACGAGCTTACGATAGTTGGGGATGGTTCACTGAATGAAGAGTTACTCAGGGAAGTTTCGAGTTTGAATCTGATGAGCAGGGTTTCTTTTATCAAGCAAAGTGACACGATAACTGATTTGATATCACGATACGATTTGTTTGTACTTAGTTCCTTTACTGAGGGCTTTCCGAATGCTGTACTGGATGCATTATCTGTAGGACTTCCTGTGGTAAGTTTTGAAGTTGGGGGTATCAACAGAATTATAATTGACGATTTCAATGGGTATATCATAGCCCAGGGCGATCTTCAGGAGTTTGCCAACAAGGTGCTCCTGGCCTGCAGCAGATGCTGGGATCATGAAAAAATTAAGAAAGATGTTTTTGAAAAGTGTGCGCTTGATAAGGTTGCTGCACAATATGAGAGTCTTTTATGCTCTGGAACAAGAAATTTAGCTGAACAAACATGTGTGGAATTTATGGATCAACTGTAAGGTATAGTTATGAGATGGTCAGGGAAAAACTGGACCTAATTTCGTTCAGAGGACCCGATCATTCGGGAGTCCAGATGTTGAACGATGTGATTTTGGGACATAACCGATTGGCAATCATCGATCTGGATGAGCGATCCAATCAGCCATTCTCCTATTATCATTTATGGATAGTGTTCAACGGAGAGATTTATAATTATCAGGATTTGAAGAAGGACTTGATATTCAAAGGATATACTTTCAAGACAAGCTCAGATACCGAAGTAATATGTGCTGCGTATTTAGAATACGGTGAGGCATGTCTGAATATGTTTAATGGAATGTTTTCGTTTACTATCTATGACGCCCGCAAAAGGCTGCTTTTTGGAGCGAGGGATAGATTTGGTAAAAAACCCTTCTACTATAGTCACACTCAAAAAGGCTTTGAGTTCGCTAGTCAACCATCTCAAATTAAGTGTGGGAATTATAATGTCTTGCCAATAGATCATCATGCTGTAAGGGATTACCTTATTTGGGGATATATTCCAGAGCCCAGTTCAATTTGGGCTGGTATCCAGAAGCTGCCTGCAGGCCATTGCTTCACTTATGATCTTGCGAGCGGCAAATTGGATACCAAACCATACTGGGATCTGGATTATTCATGGGACAGGCGATTTATTGGTGATTATGAAGATGCAAAACATGAACTCAACGAATTGATTACAGACGCTGTCCGAATAAGGCTTAATGCTGATGTTCCATTGGGTGTCTTTCTTTCGGGGGGTATAGATTCCTCTCTGGTAGCAGCTATAGCTAATGAAATGGTCAGCGGAGTAAAGACGTTTTCCATAAAATTCAATGAAAAGGGCTTTGATGAAAGCAACTATGCGCTCAAGGTGGCCAAACACCTTCGGACAGAACATCATACTATACCTTGCGACTATAACGACGGTATAGACCTGATTAATAACTTTACGTCATACTATGACGAGCCATTTGCAGATTCCAGTGCTATTCCGTCCATGTTGTTGAGTAAACATACCAGAAAGCATGTAACGGTCGCCTTAAGTGGAGATGGTGGAGATGAAGGATACCTGGGGTACTCAAGGTATAAATGGACAAGAAATGTTTCAACTCTGTTTAAAATGCCTGTTCATGCTAGGCGGATGATAGCATCAATCGTGCGGATCTCTCCTAACTATGTACACAAATTGATTGCAATGGGCATCTCAATTCGGGATTTAGAGACACTCTACGTAAGAATGATGGGAGGTATGGAAAATTCATGGGTGCTGCATCCCGATCAAGGTTTAAAAACTCCGTTTATGAACGTCCTTCATAATCCAAATAAGAATCTTCTGGAGAATTTATCCGATTTTGATATTAAAACTTATTTAAGCGACGACATCAATACCAAGGTAGACAGAGCTTCCATGGCATTCTCCCTTGAATCTCGTTCTCCGCTTATGGACTACAGAGTTATCGAATTCGGGCGTAACCTGCCAACACAGTTTAAATACTATAAGGGTGTACAAAAGAGAATAATCAAAGATATTCTCTATACATACGTACCAGCTCCCCTATTTAATAGACCTAAAGCAGGTTTTACGATGCCGTTTAAAGATTGGTTTAGAAAAGAATTAAGGGATTATGTTAAAGATACACTCTCTGAGAAGGAATTACAGAATATTCCAGGTATAGACGTAAAGAGGACAACGGAAATCATTGATGAACATTTAACATCAAAGTGGAACCGATATCCTCAGATTTGGAAATTATTAGTTCTTAGTCAGTGGCTCAAAAAAAATAGCCCTAAAGTTGTTTCACAAAGCGTAGTGGTTGCATAAAAACTATTGAGGATGTTGTCAGTAAGTCTTCCGATAATCCCCTTTCTGAAGGGAAAGGTAATTTGGTTCGGACATAAACCTAAAGTCTGGAGTTGTCTGTTCACCATTTATAAACAAAGCTCGTATTGCAAATCGGCGATTGGGTACAAACGTCAGCCATTCTATACTAAAGTTATTGATCTTAGTCGTACAGAGGAGGAGCTTCTCAAGGGATTCAGGAAAAACACAATTTACGAGGTAGCCAGAGCGCAGCGTGAGGAGGTTCATACACTGATTGAACATGATAGTACTGTCTTTGTCGAATTTTATAACCGATTTGCAATAACTAAGGGTCTTACACAGTTAACTTTAAAAAAGCTCAAACGTTACGGAGCAGCACTAGTAGTTACTAAGGCAGCTATGGCTAATGCAGAAGTAGCTATGCATGCTTACGTCGCAGACCATAATTCCAAAAGAGTGCGACTTTTATATTCGGCGTCTCTCTATCGCCTTGAAGCTAAAAGTGAGGAGAAATCTGCCATTGGCAGAGCGAATAGGTTTTTGCACTTCAAGGATATGGTTTACTTCAAAAAACGAGGCTTCAGTGAGTATGATCTAGGTGGATATGCGGTGAATACAAGTGATCCAGGCTTGGTTGGGATAAATCACTTCAAAGATGGTTTCAGTGGCGAGCTGAGAGAGGAGAGTGATTTTTTGCCTTTTTCATTGTCTCTATTTCATAGAATCGTCAAATGATCGTAAATACTTACATAAAGCCATGAATACAAAAGAGTTTATAAGGTTAAACCGCTATCGTTTTATTATAATTCTTGAAAGGTTGCGGGGAGTAGATTTTACTAAACAATTAGATAATCAACAGACGAACGTGAATAAAGCTGATGGAGTCTATTTTTCTTCTTCTGCTTATTTTCCGGAATTAAAGAAGGTGCTTACTGAACTAAATATTACCGATCAGGATTCAATCTTAGATTATGGTTCTGGAAAGGGCGCATCCCTCTTATTGTTCCGCAAGTATGCATTCGGTAAAATTGGAGGTGTAGAGTTGTCCTCTGTTTTACTGGAAATCGCGCGGAAAAACTTTAAGAGGCTTAAAGTTCATGATTTACACATGTATCATGCTAATGGCCGTTATTTTCAAGATCTTGACCAATTTAACCATTTCTATTTCTATAATCCTTTCCCCTGTGAAGTGATGGATGCAGTTTTAAATAATATCCAGGCTTCTATCGAGAGGGAACCACGCAGGGTGAAGTTGATCTATTGCAATCCCAAATGTCATGAGCTAATCGTTAAAAGTGGATACTTCCACGAGCTGCAAAGGTATGAAGGACAGGTTGACTGGGGAAACATAGTAGTTTACCAATCTGAGTAATTTTTCTTACATGATCGCATCTATATATTCAAAGTTATTCAAGGCTGATAAGTGGAACATAGGATTTGTTCGTCAGACCAAAGAAAGCTTTATAAAGAATAAGGGGTTAAATTCCAGGATTCAGTGGTTAAACGAAGACACTGTAGATTATGCTGCAGACCCGTTTGTTTGGGAAATTAACGGGTCTGTATATGTTTTTTACGAAGAATTGAATTTTTGGAAGGGCAAAGGAGAACTGAAATATATCAAGGGTTTTGATTTCAAAACCAAAAAAGAAATCTCGGGGGACTTACCCGCAGGTATACACTTATCTTACCCATATTTATTTGAGGATAATGGGAGGTTGTATTGTATCCCCGAAACTTCGGACTCCACGGAAATAGCCTTGTACCGTGTGAATCCTGCTGAACCTGAAATGTTTTCTAAAGTTAAGGTGCTTGTTAGCGGAGAACCTTTCGTCGACTCCTCAATTATCTACTATAGGAGCAAATATTGGCTGTTTACTAGTATTTCGCAAAAGCCAAATAAGCTATACATCTACTATTCAGAAACCCTGGAAGGTGGTTTCGTTCCGCATTCATCTAACCCAATAAACGTCGAGAGTTATGCGAGCAGAGGAGCGGGACATTTATTCATCGTCAATGATATTTTGTATAGACCAACTCAAAACCCCGACAACTGTTATGGCGGTTCAGTTGTCATAAGCAAAATCGTAGAACTGAATGAACATCAGTTCGTGTGCCAGACTGATTTTGAAGTATCTCCAAAGATTCCTTACGACCAGGGTTTACATAATATCAGCTTTGGAAGGGATTTGATTGTGCTTGATGGTAAAAGACGGGTCAGGTCCTTTTATATGCCTGCAAAAAAAATAATTAAGAAAATAAGATCTCGGATATGACTAATAATACAGAGGGTCGCGCGTGTAAAAAAATCGTCTTCGTATCAATGACGAACATGATGGGAGGAGCAGAAAATGTTTTGCATATGCTTGCTAAAACTCAAGACAGTCCGATCGTTTTCATTAAGCAATTATTGCATTCAACGATCAGGACAGAGGTAAGTAAGGTTAAGTATTTAACTCGGGGTCCTATGTTTCTTGGCTTTGTGAAAGTAATCGCCGGAGTATATGAATTTCGTAACGATCATATTTTATTTAGTACTCACCCTTATTTAAACGCTTGGTTGGGGGTATTGAAGAGACTTGGTTACATCAACTCCGCCTTAATAGTCAGAGAGTGTAGTTGCGTATTCACCCGTTACTCAGGACTTAAAAAACTCAGTTATCAATTCGCATATAGGTTGGGATATAGTGGAGCTGATCTTGTTATCTGTCAGACGGTAACTATGCGCAATCAGCTGCTTCATTTCAATAAATTTCTGAATGGCAGGAAGGTAGTGGTGCAAGGGAATCCTGTCGATCTGGAGCGGATGTCGCGTAACGAACCAAACTTGATAAGCGAACAGTTTTCAGATGGTAACTTTATATGCTCGGCGGGTAGACTGATTTCTATCAAAGGTTTCCATGTTCTGATACAGGCCTTTTCGAAAATTGCTTCTGAATATAAACACCTGAAATTACTGATTCTTGGGAGCGGCGAAGAAGATAGTAAGCTAAGCCGGCAGATTCGTGATTCAGGTCTCGAAGGACAGGTATTTCTATTGGGGCATATTGAAAATCCTTTTCCTTTTTATGCCAAGGCCAGGGCATGTGTGGTTTCATCTATAAAAGAGGGGTTCCCAAATGTTCTGCTTGAAATGATGGCTTTAAATCCCCGGGTCGTTACAACATTATGCGCGGGCGGGATTGATTTGATACCCTCGGTAATTAAGTGCAATGTAAACGACATAGAAGCTTTAGCCAATGCGATTAGAACTGCGTTGGACGAGAGCAATGAGCTAACACTTGAAGCGTCGAAAGCTTATATAAAGGATCGTACGCCTGAGACTTATGTCGGTTCTTTCCTGGCAAAACTAAATTAATACAAGTTGTCTATCATAATCATAAATTTTTGAGCGGTATGGAAGTATTGGTTACCGGCAGTGCTGGTTTTATAGGATATCATCTTGTGAAGCGTTTGCTCATGCAAGAGAACGTGAAAGTAACAGGCATTGATAACATCAATGCCTATTACAATGTTCAGTTAAAATATGATCGATTATCAGACTCTGGAATAGACTCAGCCGGTCTCAAATACGGAGATAATCATATTTCAGCTAAGAACCCCAGGTACGAGTTTGTCAAGCTAGACCTGATTGATTCGGATGGTCTCATGGATTTATTTAAGAGAAAAAAATTCGATGTGGTTATTAATTTGGCTGCGCAGGCGGGAGTCAGATACAGTTTGGTCAATCCTAAAGCATACATTGATTCTAATATAACAGGTTTTTTTAATCTGCTGGAGTGTTCCAGGCATCATCATATTAAACATCTTATATATGCAAGTTCATCAAGTGTTTATGGATTAAATCAAAAAATTCCATTTGAGATACAAGACAAGGTAGATCAACCGATATCGCTCTATGCGGCATCGAAAAAAAGCAATGAACTCATGGCACATGCGTACAGCCATTTATTCGGTTTCCAGACAACCGGGCTGAGGTTTTTCACTGTATATGGACCTTGGGGAAGGCCGGATATGGCGCTATATAAATTCACAAAGGCCATCGTAGAGGGAAAGCCAATCGAGGTATTTAACAATGGCAAAATGCGACGTGACTTTACATATATCGATGATATTATCGATGGCATAGAGAAGGTAATCCCGATAACCAAAGTATTAGATAGCCAATATGGTGAGCATCGGGATCTTTACAGGATCTTCAATATCGGACGGGGAGAACCGGTAAATTTGTTGGATTTCATTAATGAGCTGGAGAAGAATATTGGTGTTGAAGCTGTAAGAGAATACCTCCCTTTGCAAGATGGCGATGTTTCAGACACCTGGGCGGATTTGGCAGAAACAAAATTGCAATTAGACTATAATCCACAGATATCTGTTGCGGAAGGGGTTAAGGAGTTCGTTAAATGGTACATGAACTACTATTCGTTAAATAGCCATGATGATATTTCAGCAAATATCGTAGCGGCTGCCGCTAACTAAATCGTGAAATAGTATTTTTTTTTTATTTTATCGGGGTTAATTAGTTTTCGACTATCTTCTGAAGATATAGCCGTCGATCATTTATCCTTTTCGTCGATGTAAATGTTCTTTCAGAAATGCGCTTCTTCCATCGGGTATAGATACTTTTGTTCTTTAAAGGTTATTTTTAATTTCCTTACAATTAAGTGCTTACATAACAAAAAAACTCATTTTTCTAAATTTTTCTAAAGTATCCTTTTACGTCAATCGCCGTAAAGAGGGGAAATACTTAAGAAAAATGAAACGAACTATTAATTTAAAGTACATCTTGTTTACTTCTCCGCTTCTCGCAACAATTTTACTATTCAGTAACTGTAAGAAAGAGTCAGAATCGGAACTATCACCTTCCATTGAAACAGTATCCGCCACTACTTCGGAGACTGTAGTACAGAAAAATCTTGATTTAAGTGCTGCAAAATCTGATAATGGTTTTGCTGTTTTGATAAAGAGGGCATTCCCCGAGTCTATTACAGGAGATGGTTCCGGTGCCTCGCAAGCCTCTGCCGTACGAATTTTCGAAAATGGAAAAGAAATAGGACCTGCACACTCTATTCATTCTGATATACGATCTAAAGGAAATGGACGATTCAGCCATTGGGGAACGAATCTATATTTATCAGCGTCAGACAATACGGATCCCAGGACTAACGGAAGAAAATATACATACTCAGTAGGCGGAACTACTGTCGCCATACCTGAAGAACTTCCTAAGCCCGGTGCCGTTATCCCCACTAATCTGTTTGGTTTCGCTAATGTTAACGGTCAAACTACTGGTGGCCGTGGAGGACAAACGGTAACTGTTACCAGTCTGTCTGAGTTAAGAAAAGCTGTGGAATCTACTGCTCCTATGATTATCCAGGTAAAAGGAACGATTACAGGAAGTGGCAGTGTATATGTAAAATCTAACAAATCTATAATCGGTGTTGGCGGTGGTACGCTTAACGGCGTGGGATTAAAGGTTTTTGAAGTATCGAACGTTATAATTCAAAATCTTACTATTAAGAATGTAGTTGCAGGCTCTGATGATAACGATTGTGTGAACATCAAATACTCAGACCACATTTGGATTGATCATTGTGACTTCTCAGCCGACAGAAGTAGGGGTTGGGATTATTATGACGGTCTCGTCGACATTACTAAAAAGTCATCATATGTAACCATTTCCTGGACCAAACTCCATGATAGTTTCAAAGCTATGCTGTTGGGTGGAAGTGCTAATGACAAAGGCAGTATAAAAGTTACGCTCTATAACAATTATTTTTATAACATCTCCGAAAGAGCACCTTCAATGGTAGCAGGTGAGGCTCATGTGTTTAATAACTACTTTGTCAATGTGAGTGGCTATTGCGTTGGCTCGCGAATCGATGGACTAGTTCGCACAGATAATAATTATTTCTCTAACTGCCCAACACCTATTGATACGAATCTCGGTGGAGACGCGGCAGGTTACATAAGCGGCTCCAGCACCAACTTCTATGAAAAGAGTGAAAAAAATGATATTACTACCTCTGAGAAGTCATGGAACGCTCCTTATGAATATAAGTCAGTTCTTCTTTCTGCACAGAGTGTTCCCGCTGCGGTCACAGCCGGTGCAGGCCCTGTTCTGTAATAGTCAGACCATTTAATAATATCACATCTTTAAACTACTAGAGCTGCCAGAAGGTAGCTCTAGTAGTTTAAAGATGTTTTTATCATATGAACTATGAAAAAAAAGATCCTAATCGTCGCCCATTCTTCCGGCTCCCTTATCACCTACAGAGGCGCTCTAATTCGGGCGCTCACACTAAAAAACGAAGTTTATGTTTTTACTCCAAAGATTTTAAACGATGAAACGAGATTTCAACTTACAGGCTGGGGAGTTATCGTTTATGAAACATCACTTAACGGAGGTACCATATCCCTCTTTTCTGATATAAGGTATATTATCGATCTGTACAAGATTATCAGGAAGATCAGTCCTGATATCGTTTTCCCTTACGCCTTCAAACCCGTTATTTACGGAGGGGCAGTAGCTGCCTACTGCAAAATACCTACGATCGCACCCATGCTTACGGGACTTGGAAATACGTTTGTAGAAAGTAATTCTAAAAAAGTTGTTAAGAAAATTACCAGGAATCTCTTGCGGCTTACATTAAATTCAAAAGAAGGGATCAAAGTAATTTTACACAACTCCAATGACAGAGAAACTTTAATGAATCATCATATAATAGGCCGTAGATGTACAACATTCGTTGTGAACGGATCTGGTGTAGATTTACAGTACTTCAGATATTCTCCTCCTGACAAAACAAAAATTTCCTTTCTGATGATTGCTAGATTGATAAATGCGAAAGGAATCAGGGAGTATTATGAAGCAGCGGTAATAATACGTAAACAGTATCCGCAAGCTCGCTTCAGACTCGTAGGTGGATATGATGCAAATGTCGATTGCATTGATAAAAAGCTTTTTCAGGCAATCAGTTCTGGAGATGTAGTTGAATATGTAGGTGAAGTTAGCGATGTAAGGCCGATGATTAGCGACTGCTCCGTAGTCGTCCTCCCGTCTTATAGAGAAGGGCTGCCGAAATCGGTTTTGGAGGGAATGGCAATGGGCCGTGCGATCATCACAACGGAGGCCTTTGGATGTAGGGAAACCGTTATCCAGAGCGAAAATCATCAAAATGGATTTTTAGTACCCGTGAGAAATGTTCCGATGCTTGTATCCAAAATGGAATATTTTCTCAAACATGAAGATGAAGTTGTTCGATTTGGATTGAACGGCAGAAAGTATGCTGAAGAACGGTTTGATGTTCATTTGATAAATCGGCAAATGCTTCAGATATTGGGGGTAGAGGAGTAATTACTTTAATTATCAATAGGTTTCGAATCGCTCAAAATATGATTCAAATATTAACTATTCATCAAAGGGAGGAGTGGAGGAAGATAATCGGTAGATCCTTAAATCACGATTTTTACCATACATGGTACTATCACTCGTTAGATAGAAGCGGCGAGCCGGTCTTGTTTGTTTATGAGTACGACGGGGACTTTATTGCTTTCCCGTTTGTTCAAAGGAACACGAATTTATCTGGCACACATCTGGCATCCGTTTACGGTTATGTGGGGCCTGTTTCAAATAAGAAATTTGTAGATCTTAAGCCCGCAGCGTTAGACGGGTTCAGAGAAGAGTTTCTTTCGTTTCTTGGATCGTACGGTATTAAGTCTGCCTCTTCGAGACTTCACCCTTTTATGGATCAATCTTTATTGATTGAAAAGCTGGAAGGAACGGTTGTAGATGGTAAATCTGTAGTAATTGATCTATCTGTTTCAATTGAAGAGCAAAGAAAGAACTACAGGAGGAACCTCTGGGGAGACATCAAAAAAATGCGCAGGAAAGGATATTATCTGAAAGAGAGTAGCACAGATGCTGCTATACAGACCTTCATATCTGTTTATTGGGAAAATATGAAGCGTATTAGCGCTGATAAGGCATATTACTTCGATGAACAATATTTCTTCGACTTTATGAAATCTGAAGATTTCGACGCCCGGCTTGTCTTTGTCATTGCAGGTGATGAGACAATATGCGCAAGCCTTATCACTATAACGAATGGAGTTATTCAGGGATATCTAATTGGGACCTCTGGACGGTACCTGTCAGAATCGCCAGCTAAATTGCTTGTAGATCAGGTGAGTGTTATGGGAAGAGAGTTAGGTTTGAAGTATTATAATCTCGGTGGAGGGCTTAATTTCCAAGAGGATCAACTATTTCAATGGAAATCTGGATTTTCCCGTCTGTGCTTCAATTGTAATAAATGGACATCTAATTCATACAAGAATCTGGGAGTTTGACCGGGTATGTTTCTAATCTTTTCTAGACACACTTTGCTTCTAAATTACAAGCACAGGAGCGTTTGACGTGAACGTAACCGGACTCGTAACGGCCAGCATTAGTTCCTTCCTGTACGGCCCCCGCTCAATTGGAACCATGCCGTATTGAGTGAACCAGGAGCCCACATCACCACAATGGTGTAGTTTGAAGCCATCGTCTTTTAGTTTCTGCAAAAGATAACAGAATGCAATTTTACTTGCATTGTCAACTGTGTGAAATAAGCTCAGAGTAGCAAAAAAGCCGTTTATCGACAATCCTACTAGTCCCCCTACAAGTATACCATCCTGGTATGCTTCCACACTGTGTGCTATTCCCATGTTATGCAATTCAATTACAGCTTCTACATATTCAGGAGTAATCCAGGTGTTATTTTTAATACCTCTCGGCCTGGCACATGAGAGAATTGTGTCTTTGAAATTAAGATTAACCTTTATCTGAATTCTCTGTTCCTCTGAAAACCCCTGTTCCTTTTTAAGCCGCCTCAACAGGTCCGTTCGGATTTTGTAATTATCCACCGGTATAATTCCCCTTACCTCAGGATCGTACCAATTGACCTCGTTTTTATACCGGGTGCTGGGTAACGGATACTTTCCCTGTACATACCCCTGATAAATAAGGAACGGTGATAATTCGAATCGGCTGTATGACCATAAAAGTACATTCTCGCTACCTCTTAACACTTTGGTTAAACCTGTTGCGAAGAAGCGTTTAATAAATCCTTTAGCAGGTCCGGTTATTGAAGCCCGTAAAGTCGCGGAAATCGAGGCATCTGGCATAGAATAGCTTTAGGTTATAAATGGAATATAAAAATAGCGATTTTTTAGTACCTCGTTCTCTTGTCGATCGCGAACTTATAGCTATACATATTGCGTTGGGTAGTAATATCTCCATATTTCCTATACAAGTCTTTGGTGTTCGTTAAAATTAGCCAGAATATGCACAGTATCTGAGTAAAAAGAAGCAAGGTATACAAATTAGTGCACGATATATCGCCGGTGTGGACTTGGTATGGACGTGTATCTGTACAAATCAATTAAAAAGCTGGGAAAACGACGGAATCTTTTATTTTAACTCCTGTAAGATGAAAAATATGCTTAAAAAAGTCATTTTTTTTGCATAATATTATATTAAATTCTAGCTATTCAAACAAATATGACCATAGGGAGAACAGTAACCACTCAAACACTTTGAATCAATCATTATGAGAAAATTTCTTTTACTCTTTCTTTATGTGGTACTCTGCATGACTGCTTTCTCACAAACCGGAGTCCGGGTTTCGGGAAAAGTCACTTCTGCAAAGAACGGCACGTCTGTAATGACAAGCGTAGTTGTCAAGGGTACAACCAGGGGTGTTTCAACAGACATCGATGGCAACTATGTTTTTCCTGATGTTCCGGCTAACGCAATTCTGGTATTCAGTGCCGTGGGCTTCGCAACGAGAGAAGTTCCGGTGAACGGAAGAACTGCGGTTAATGTGGCTCTCCAGGAAAGTATGCAGGAACTTGACGCTGTAATGGTAGTAGCTTACGGTACAGCAAAGAAAGGAACCTATACCGGATCTGCTGTAAGTATTAATCAGGATGCAATTAAGGAAACTCCTGTGACATCCTTTGAGCAAGCGCTGAATGGCAGACTGGCCGGTGTCCAGATCAACCAGCAATCCGGACAAGCCGGATCGACATCAAGTATTCGCATCCGCGGAATAGGTTCTATGAACGCATCAAATGAGCCGCTGTATGTAATAGACGGTGTACCCGCGGTATCCGGAAATGCGGGACAGCTCAGTGATTATACATTCGCGACGAATAATATCATGAATTCTATCAATCCCTCGGATATTGAGTCTATTACCGTTTTGAAAGATGCAGCAGCATCTTCCCTCTACGGTTCCAGAGCGGCAAATGGCGTGGTCCTGATTACCACCAAGCGGGGAAAGCAGGGAAGGCCGGTAGTTAATTTTAAGTCGTCAATAGGTCTGACGCCCGAGTGGGCAACCGACAATTACGAAGTTGCCGGTGTACAGGAACAAACCAACATGCTATACCGGGTTTTTCATGACTTAAATACATCAGCCGGAAGGACGGACGAATTTGCTAACACAAACGCATTGACCCGTTTGAATCAAAGATTTAACAGGCATGGATATTATTTTGAGACCACAGGAACTGGCTTGTCAGAAAACGTTATTATAAAAGGAATGACAGACGGTATCGTCAATAGGGAAGGAACGTATTATAATTGGGAAGATGCGCTTTTCCGGACAGGAGTGTTTCAGACGAATGACCTGTCTGTTAGTGGGGGCGACTTAAATACTACATACTATTCATCCCTGTCCTATACAAAAGATCAGAGTAGAATAAAAGTTAATGATTTTGACAGAATTACCGGACGCATCAACCTGGCTCAAAAAGTGGGTAAGTATGTCGAGTTCATTTCAAATGTCAATATCGCAAGAAGTGAACAATCTGGTTTTAACGATACCCGCAACCTGGGGTCGAATTACTTCCTTCAGTCAAGAAACCTCATGTTTCCGTTCTACTGGCCCACCGACTACAAAACAGGTGACCCTTACATCCTTAGATACGGAAGTTTTGCATACAACCCCCAATATTACGATAATGAGTGGGAGAACAGTTCTATAACCCGTCGTATCACTGCGAACGAAACCTTAAATATCAAGATCCTTCCGGAATTAACCTTTCGGTCTGTTTTTTCTTATGACAATTCACAAGTTGCAGACCACATTTATTACAGTCCAAATCACTTCAACGGATCGACCACTAATGGTTCAGTCCATGAGATGACTACGAATATCAATAAATTAGTCTCCTCATCTACTCTAAATTTTAATAAGGAATTTGGCATTCACGGATTAAGCTTATTAGCAGGCTTCGAAGCAGAAAAGAACAAAACAGACTTCCAACGTGCATCTGGAACAGACCTTCCGTCGAGTGCCTTGCATACCGTGGCAACATCGGGCGACCAAACTGCAAGTGCTTATTCATGGGGAAACTCCATTTTATCGGTCTTTTCCCGTGCGGAGTACAATTATGCTCAAAGATACTATGCCTCGGCTTCCTATCGCAGGGATGGCTCCTCACGGTTAGGGCCTGAAACCCGCTGGGGCGACTTCTGGTCAGTTGCCGGCTCATGGAGAATTAGTCAGGAAGAGTTTCTAAGCAATTCTGAGACGATAAGCAATCTCCGTCTTAGGGCATCATACGGGACCAATGGCACATTGCCGGTTTCCGACTATGGATGGAGATCACTTACTAGCTACAATTCCAAGTATATGGACCAGGCAGGCGGCGGAATCAGTACGATAGCCGACCCTTCACTGACCTGGGAAACTAACTACTCAACTAACGTCGCACTCGAATTCGGCTTATTTGGCAATCGCCTGTCGGGTACGATAGAGTATTTCAATCGAGATTCCAAAGACTTGCTTCAGGATGTGCCAATCTCGCTCGTTACCGGTTTTAGCAGCACATTGAAAAACGTAGGGGAGATGAATAACAGAGGACTGGAACTGGAATTGGGTGGAGATATCGTCAGAAAAGAAGGATTGAGATGGAGCGCAAGTGTGAACGCCGCATTCATCAAGTCAAAGGTGACCAAACTATATCGTAATGATGAAGAGAAGGGGCAAGATATCATCTGGACAGACCCGACCGGAGGCGATACCAGGGCGCAATTCATTTATAGAGAGGGCCAGCCAACACTTAGCTTTTACGGCTATGAGTGGGGTGGTGTACATGAAGAAAACGGTAGAAACGTTTGGTATGTAAATGGTGAAAACCCGCAGGAAGGAGAATTTCTCTATAACGGGAGAGGTGCTACCTATGATTTTACAGAGGCCGAATTTGTAATCCTTGGTGATGGAACTCCCGATGTCTACGGAGGATTAAACACAGATGTCGAATACAAGGGCATTACATTGGCGCTTAATTTCAACTATAAAATTGGCGGCAAGCTTTATGATGGTGCATACAAAGATATGGCGGATGATGGCTATTACTGGGAAAGGACCAGATCTCAGCACTATTACGATAATATGTGGACTCCTGAAAATACCGGTGGTTCTCTGCCAAAGCTGGACGGAAATGACCTTACTGATCCGCAACAGTACAGCAGTCGCCAGATGCATGATGCCAGCTTCTTAAGGCTCAAAAACGTTACGCTTGGCTATAATCTCCCCAAAAGCATCATTAGCAAAATAGGCGTATCCAATGCAAGGATATATGCAAACGGAATGAATTTGCTGACTTTTTCCAAGTACAAAATTGCCGACCCGGAAGTGAATCAATATGCTACAAGGGGTTGGGAAACACCATTTGGGAAGACATACACCTTTGGTGTTGAATTAAGCTTTTAACTTTTAAGGATAATAAAGATGAAAAGAATATATATACTGCTAGTGGGTTTCCTCTCTCTGAGCATTTTCTCTTGTAAAGATTTTTTGGATGAAACGCCCACCAATTCCGGTGATTCAGAGATTGCCGTACGAACTCCGGCTGATGCGAAAGTGATTGTGAATGGACTTATGCGCAACATGACACACTTTAACTATTATGGACGGAACTTTATCATGTACGGAGATGCTAAGGGCGGCGATCTAACAATCTCTTCACAGGGAAGGGGGCTAGATGCGTTTTACACGTTTAATCACGGGGTAAGCACAAACAACTATTCCAGCTTTTGGTCGCATATATACTTCTGCATCATGCAGACAAACAGTTTACTCGAAAGCATAGATAAAGCAGAGGAGGCCGGACCGGTAGCCGGGTTTGATATTTATAAAGGGCAGGCACTTACCGCCAGAGCGATGATGTATTTCGATCTCGTCAGGTTATATGGAAAATCATATGACGATGATAAAACTTCGTTCGGAGTACCCTTAGTCACCAATACGCTGAGTTCCACAGACCAGCCATTGCGAGCTTCTGTTGAAGCTAATTATGCGCAAATCATTTCAGACCTGACGACAGCTGCTCCTTTGCTTCCCAAAACAATAACAAACGGCTATATTAACTACTACGCGAATCTGGCACTGCAAAGTCGGGTTTACCTCTATATGGAAGACTATGCGAATGCCTTAAAAGCAGCCGAAGATGTTATTAACAGCAAGCTCTACTCACCTTACACCAACGAGGGCTGGGTTGATTCATGGCGTAACCAGTTTGGTTCCGAATCTATTTTTGAATTGGGCGTTTTTCCCGGCGAAGGTGATCTTGGAACTGGTTCACTTGGCTTCTATCTCAGACGAGCGGCTCATGGGAGTACTAGCGCACTAGGTTGGTTTATGGCGAGTGATAGCTTCCTTCAGAGACTAGGTCAGGATCCGTCAGACGTAAGATGGGGGATAATGAGCTATGACGAAACTTCAACAACCAGACAAGGATCGCTCTATAAGTACAGTGGAAGCACGACATTGGTAGGAGACCAAAAAGCTACGCAGACAGCGGTAAATATCAAAGTCATCAGACTTTCTGAGGTCTATTTAATTGCTGCAGAAGCTGCATTGTCAATAGATAAGGTAAAGGCTGCGAGTTATCTGAACCTGATTCGCAAGCGTTCACCGGGCTTGGCTCCGGCCACAGCGGAAACGGTGACCGAAGACATGATTCTTGACGAGAGGAGTAGAGAGCTTTTTGGAGAAGGGCATCGCTTCTTCGATATGATCCGCCTGAATAAGACTATCACATTCAATGATGAATTCGGTGACTTAACAATTCCTCACCGCGAAAAGTCAATCAGCAGATCATTTTACAAAACCAGGTTACCAATTTCTCAAACAGAGATCAACGCAAATCCCGGTTTGGAGGCACAACAAAACGAAGGTTACTAGAAAGCACGAATGTGCTCTATGAATCGCACCTTAACCTTCTGCTCTGCCATGTTCACTGGTGGGCGAACAAAGGTGAGATATCACTAGTTTGAAGGATTAGCGTGGTGAAGTATCGTACGATAGAGTTCGTCGGGAAGGAAAGGCTTTACTATAACGTCGTTGATTCCGACGTCTCTTATCTTTTCGTTGATTTCGTTTGGTAAATTTGCTGTAAGCGCAATTATCGGTGTTTGAATACCAAGCTCGCGTAACCTGATGCTGGCTTCATATCCATCCATTATGGGCATATGGAGGTCCATTAAAATCAGATGATGTTTTTCTTCATCTAACTTATGCAGGGCCTCCAGACCGTTTACCGCGACCTCAATGGTTGCTCCCCAGCGTTTCAAAAATGATTGAGCAACCAGAACGTTCATTTGGTTATCTTCCACAAGCAGGATGTGAATTCCGTCGAGCGGTTTACTGCTCTCATCTGCTAGAACTCTTGCTTTGGAAGCTGTTTCCTTTAATGAGCTCTTGCTATAAGTTTGAACGAAGAAGAATTCAGATCCTTGTCCCTCTTCACTAATAAGTTCAAGGGAGGAGCTTTGCAACTCCAGGATTCTTTTTGTAATGGCAAGACCCAGCCCCGTTCCTCCAAACCCCCGGGAGGTTGATGAGTCTGCCTGAGTAAATCGCTCGAAGATCAGCTTATGCTTTTCCTTTGATATCCCGATTCCGCTGTCCTTCACCTCAAATTTTAAAGTTATGCTGGTTTCATCCTGTTCCTGTATAAGGATGTTTACCTGCACTTTTCCAACATGCGTAAACTTGATGGCGTTATGAACCAGATTCGTAATTACCTGAGAGAGGCGTGTGGGGTCACCAATCAATTTGTAACGCAGGTTAGAATCGACACTTAGCGTTAATTCTATACCTTTATCCTGTGCTGAAGCTTGTAGACTGGTAACGATATTTCTAACGATAGCAGGGGCGTCCATTTCTATCTGTTCGAATGAAATCTTACCCGCTTCAATTTTACTGTAGTCCAGGATGTCGTTTACAATCGAAAGAAGATTATTTGCTGAAAAAAGCATAACATCTAAATGCTCGATCTGGTCTTTTCGTGGGTTGTTCTTTAAAAGCAGATGACTCATGCCTATAACTGAGTTTAGAGGAGTTCTGATTTCATGACTCATAGTACTCAGGAACTCAGATTTCGAAACGAGTCCTTGTTCGGCTTCTTCCCGGGCCTTTTTCAACTGGAAAGAAACCCTATGTGACAGAACGAGCGATTGCAAAAAGAAAAAGGCTATATAACACAGGAAATTGAGCAGCTGTAATTTGGGAGCGATCCCCCAGTAAAAGAACAAGGATATGCCAAATACAATAATAATTGCGATAGTGCTCATTAACGCATAGACAGACCCTGGTAATTTCTTCAAATAAGCTTTCGTATATATAAAAGGGACATATACAAGGCAGAAAACCATAAGCAGCAAAAATGGATTTATCAGCTGAGTAAAATAAAACGGGGGGAGGACGAGAGATGCGAAGGCGAATACAAAGCACAACATGTATATAACGCGCACCATTCGTGAGTTAGATGCTTCCGGGTATAGGTAGCAAGTGTATAGAGAGAAGATTCCTATTCCAGCGAACAGGCTTATGTACTCTAGCCGTATAGTGATGTACCAGCTAATTCCAGGTAAAATAGAGTGCAAAGTATAGTCGCCGATTCCAAAGATCCTGTAGCTAAATACGATCGAATAGAGGGCAAACATGAGAATTGCTTTGTCCCGGTTACCCATAATAAAAAGTCCGAGAAAGTAAAGCCCGCTCATCATGAGGCATCCCGTTAAGAGAAGATCTATAGCTGTAATCTGTAATTTTCGGAGCGCTATGGCCTCTGTTTTACCGATAATGAGGTCATTACTGATTCCGGCTTTACTGTGCTCAAAGTTAGCGATCTGCAGAGTTAAATGAATGGTATCAGCATCTGCAGGAATATTAACGGTACGGGTTTGCCAATACGGGATGAAATCTTCTTTGGTAGTTCCTACTTTGCCGTTTTCAGCGACGATCTGCTGGTTTAAGTATAGGCGGTAAGCTGAGTACATGTCTGGTACGGCTATGCTAAGAGGAGCAGAAGATTCAGGTAGGAGTATAGTCAAGGTATATGTAGCGTATCCGAAAGATGGGAGTTCTTCGCCTTTTAAGAAATATCCATGCCATAGGAACGGGAAGTCGACAAGCTCTGAGTTTCGCGCGCCTGCAGTTGTTTCGGGAGATACGAGTTGTTTCCAATAAAATTTCCATTGGCCCTTAAGCTCAACCGATGAGTCAAAACGTTCATTCCTTAGATCGAGGAGTCCTCCAACGGCCCTTGCCGGCTGAGCAGCGTATACTGTTGTCGAAATAAAGAAAACTACGAGAATAATTAGAGAGTAAATTGGCGTTAAGAAAGCACGTATCATTGTTGTTGGCAAAAATACCATTGTGTGATACTTTATGCAAATTTAGTTCTCATAATAATGCTTATAATCGATTGATTTCCAGACGCCGATGAAATGGTCGTAATATTAGGTTAAGTGTTCTTCTTTCACTGAGGTGGATTATATGGCCGTTTAAGTGTATTCAGAAAGCAGTCATTTTAAGAGTGGCCCATTGTTATGAGGATGTTATCGAAGAATGAAAGCTATATAGGTATAGAGTGATTACTCTGTAGAGCGCGTATGAAGCTCTTACCACAGACGAGACTCCTTCGGACCATGCTTCTATCAACGCCCTATCAAGAGCGTACCAAAGTCGGACCAGCTTCGGACCAGCTTCGAGAAAATGCGAATAAAAGCCGATGTTGTTAGGGAGCAGGATCGGGGCTTTGTCGGGGTTGGTCAAAGCATGGTATGAACATGGTCAGTCGTATATAATATATACATGTCGTGTATATGCAGGTCGTGTATATGTAGTTGGTCTGGTGGGTAACCTATGTAGGTTCCATTAATGCCGAGGCTTATTCTTCCAGCGCAGGCTGGTTGACGGCTTTATAAGAACTATTGGTGGTTTTGGAATGCTTACCCAGCCGATTCGCCCCTTTGCACGCAATTCCCGGAATTTGTTTTAACAAATTTCGCTTTGTAAGCTTCTGATTTCAAAGCGGCTGTCTCCTTTACGGCTCTGAAAAGCCCCTTTAGACGAAAATAAAAGCATAAACCACTTGCAGGGAATACAAAAAGTTCCCATCTTTGCAGTCCCAAAACGAACAAGGGATCGCAAGGCGCAAGGCTAAGTGAGCAGATTGAAAAGAGGAAGAAAGAAGGAAGAAAAAAGTTCAACTTTTTTTTGCAAATATCAAAAACCTTCTTACCTTTGCAATCCCAAATCGGGGAAACAAAACCAAAGGGCGCGACGCCTGGAG
>Ga0160433_100239_pt1 | contig 39847 bp, 36 predicted proteins | sample HID1972K_E0MG_FD_108235 | JGI IMG/M metagenome (GOLD analysis project Ga0160433, IMG submission 108235) | Enriched pill bug-associated microbial communities from UW Madison campus, WI, USA - HID1972K_E0 MG | ecosystem: Host-associated > Arthropoda: Insects > Digestive system > Unclassified ...
AGTGGTCGCCAAGCTGGCTAACCCCAAATCCGGTGAACGCATCTGCGATCCAGCTTGCGGTTCTGGCTCACTGCTCCTGCGGGCTGGCGAGGAGGTCGGCGACGGCAATTTTCAACTTTTCGGTCAGGAATCGAACGGTCAAACGCGCTCTTTGGCCCGGTTGAACATGCTGCTGCACAAGCAAGACGGCGCGCGGATTGATTGGTGTGACACGCTCAATTCACCGACTCTAATCGAGAGCGACCACCTGATGCGTTTTGACGTAGTGGTCGCCAATCCGCCCTTCAGCCTCGACAAGTGGTGGGGCAACAATGATTCCGAAGGCAAGCCGCTGCCGGACCCCTATAAGCGGTTCACGCCGCATATGCCTCCCAAGAGTCGAGGCGACTACGCCTTCATTCTCCACATGCTGGCTATCACGCGTCCCGATGTCGGCCGCATGGCTGTGGTCGCGCCGCATGGCGTTCTGTTCCGCTCTGGTACTGAGGGGAAAATCCGCGAGAAGCTGATCCGCGATAATAGCCTTGATGCGGTCATTGGTCTTCCGGGCCAACTATTCCCGACAACGGGTATTCCCGTCTGCATCATGGTCTTCGACCGGTCGCGCGAGGCGAACGGCTTGCGGGCGCATGAACGCGATATCCTTTTCATTGATGCAAGCCGTGACTTCGATCCAGGCAAGAAACAAAACCGCCTGCGAGACGAGGATGTATCCAAGATTATCAATACCTACCGCGGTCGCACCGAACGCGAGCGCTACTCTCACAAGGCAGCGTTTGAGGAAATCGAGGAGAACGGCTTCAACCTCAACATCCCGCGCTATGTCGACACGTTCGAACCGGAGCCCGAGGTTGACCTTCAGGCAGTTCAAAACGAAATCCGCGATCTTGAAAACCAGCTCGCGCAGACGCGTGAGAAAATGAATTTCTACCTCAAGGAGCTTGGCATTGATGTCTGAGGCTCCCTCCCGTTCTGCTGCCCGCCGAGGCCGCACGCTCAAGCTCTATCTCGTTGATGGCACGCCGTCGGGCGTCATCACCGCGGAACTTGGAGTTTCGTCGGTGCGGGCGGCTGTAGCCTCTCGTACGGCGTTACCCGAACTCATCCGCAGGGAAGAAGCGACCCGCACAGGAGTCTATTTGCTCGTAGGGCCCGACCCGGATTTGCCGGGCCGTCAGCTCGTCTATGTCGGCGAAGGGGATCAAGTGCGCACACGCCTTGCGTATCACGATGCTGACGAGGGGAAGGAGTTCTTTACCCGCGCGGTGTTGATTGTCTCGAAAGACGAGAACCTCACTAAAGCGCATGGCCGCTATCTGGAAAGCCGGATCATCGCCGCCATCCGCAATGCGGGCCGGGCCAAACTTGTCAACGGCACGGAGCCACCGTTTCGCGGGCTACCTGAGCCGGAAATCGCCGACATGGAGCGGGTGCTTGACGAGATCAAAATCCTATTGCCGGTTCTAGGTTTCGATGTCTTGCGCCCAGCGGGGCATGAAGCCGGCGAGACCGTGACCACGGACGCCGTCCCAAAGGCAACGGTATCGCATAACCTATCCGGGAACGGTTCTCTGGTATTGTCAGCCGACGCTGACGCAACCCCTGTGTTTGTCGCCGTGATAAAGAAGGCCAAAGCAAGAGCTACAGAGCGCGCCGGGGAATTTGTCGTTCTCGAGGGATCAACGGCCTACCGAGAGTTCCAGGATTCACAGTCGTTCCCATTGAGGAGTCTGCGCCAAGAGCTTTTGGAGCGTGGGGCCTTAGTTGCAGATCAGGATTCTAATCTATTACGTTTCACTCAAGACGTGAGTTTTAGCAGTCCCTCGGCAGCTTCTTCTCTGGTAGGCGGCTATTCTGATAGCGGCCCGAGAACTTGGAAGCTAGAGCGAACGGGCCAGAGCTATGGTGATTGGAGAAAGCGACGCATTGAACAGGGTAGCGCGGCATGAGCGAAGCCCTCGAAGAAGTCGAAGCAGAAAACCCCAGCGCCTACCCGCACAGCATTCAAGCAGGCATACCGACGCTTGGCGAGACGCCGAAAGGCTGGACCCGCTACCGACTTGGCGACCTACTGCACAAGGTCGAGCGCCCCGCAAAGCTGGTTGATACTGAAACCTATCAGCTTGTAACCGCCAAGCGTAACCGCGGCGGCATTGTCGCACGTGAGGTTTTGCGTGGGGATCAGATCAGGACGAAAACGCAGTTCTTTGTTGAGGCCGGTGACTTCCTGATCTCAAATCGGCAAATTTCGCACGGTGCCTGTGGAGTTGTTCCAGGGAGCCTGCATCGGGCTGTCGTATCGAACGAATATACAGCGTTTCACACAGCTGATGCCCTTGATCCAGAATTTCTGAATGCCCTGTCTCATTCCATCTACTTTCAACAGACGTGCTTTCATTCGAGCATCGGTGTTCACGTCGAGAAGCTGGTTTTCCGGTTGCAAGATTGGATGGGTTGGGAATTCGACATTCCGCCGCTTCAGGAACAGAAAAGCATTGTGGCGGTGCTCAATGCTTGGGATCAGACAATAGATCAAACCGAGCGCCTGATCTTTGCCAAGCGGCAGCGCAAGATGGGCGTCGTTGGCCTTGCAATGTTCGACGCCGGAGCCCGGCGAGGCTTTTTGCGAGACCTTGCCGACGTCAATCCGCGAAACGCCAAAGTCCAGGCTGAGACAATTGTATCGTTTGTTGGGATGGAGGATGTGTCAGAAGCGGGCGCACTTGTCACCAAAACAGACCGTATACGTGGGCCGCTAGGAAGCGGATACACACAATTTGTCGATGGCGACATTCTAATCGCAAAAATCACGCCCTGCTTTGAAAATGGCAAGGGCGCTCTTGCTAACGGCCTAACCAATGGCGTTGGCTTTGGGACCACCGAGTTCCACGTGATGCGTCCGCACAACCCCGCTGACGCCGACTATCTGCATCAGGTCACCTTGACTCGAAGCTTTCGCATCGCTGGGGAACGGCAGATGTCAGGTAGCGCCGGGCAAAGGCGAGTTCCACCAGAGTTCATTGAAGATTTCCCGATCTTTGTGGTTGGAGACAACGCACGTCGAACAATTGGCAATTTGCTGGCGTCGATCGATACCGAATTGAGCGCGCTAGGAACTCAAGCGACACAATGGCGGCTGCAAAAGCACGGCCTGATGCAGAAGCTACTAACCGGCGAACGCTTGCTTGGGGAGAATTTTCTATGAAGGTTCTTGGCTTCCGAAGCGATCCGGCCACGCCGCGTTATGCACTTGTCGATGGCACAGCCAATCCGCTGTCGCTGCTCAATGCCGCCGATGAGAGCAGGCTTTGCTTTCCCGCAGACTGCACCGAAGACGCAGCCAAGGTCACTTGGCTCTACCGCGAATTCGAGCGGATTTTTCATGCCCATCCCGACATCGTCCGCGTGGTCATCAAAAAGGGCGAATTTACCCAAGGAGACAATAACGCCAAGCGCACGGCCTCCTATCAGGAAGCTGCATTGCTGCTCTATTGTGGACTCCACAACAAGCCGGTCACTTCCAAAATATACGCCTCATTGGGAACCAACAGCAGTTCGGTCCTGGCACATTCTGTGGCGCGCGTTGGCCAAACGACGCGGTATTGGAACAGCAAGATGGCCGATGCTGTCATTGCAGCATGGTGGGGAGCAACCAATCCATGAGCCTCGCCCCTGTCGCCCTGCCCATCACCAACGGCACAACCTTCTACAATAAGTATCGCCCAATTCAGCTCATTGGGCGCGGTTCGTTCGGTGAGGTTTGGTTAGCACAGGATCAGGCGGTAAATCACGAATACGCCATCAAGATACTGAATCCCGGAATCGGTATCGATGTGCGCTTGCGCGAGGCTCAGGTCGGTCACGCCTTCACGCACAACAATCTTGTAAGGGTGCATCAGGCGGATGTCGCGACCGACGGCAAAGTCGTGATTGCGATGGACTATTTTCCGGATGGCTCGATCACGACTCTCGCAAACCCCAGAAACTTCCTCCCCTTACCGATTGCCGTGCGCACAGTCGTCGACATGCTCCAGGGATTGGAGCATCTGCACCTGCACAACTTCTTCCACAATGACGTGAAACCGCAGAATATTCTGCGTGGTCCGCAAGGCCAAGCAAAACTCGCCGACTATGGGATCGTCGGAATTTCGCTCAACGGGGCACCTGTTCAGCCATCGAGTTGGTATGTGCTTCACGCCGCGCCAGAGACGGTCGCAGGCAACGGAATTGAAGCACGCACAGACATCTTCCAGACCGGCCTTACGCTCTTTCGCTTGCTGGTTGGCCTTAGCGCTCTTGAAGCAAAGTTCAACACGCTTGGCGCCACGGCCTATGATGATGCCCTTGCCAAGGGATCGTTGATCACCCGCGCAGACTTTCCACCCTTCATCCCAAACGCGGTTTGCCGTGCGGTCATGACGTCCATCGACCCTGATCCTTCCAAACGCTTCCAGTCGGCTTTGGACATGCGGCGGGCGCTCGAAAAACTGTCGTTTGCGGGACACTGGACAGCCGACGCGACGGGCGCGCTGTGCGGTGAAGATGCCCGCCACACCTATCGGTTTGAGTATACGCCTGCGGCGGGGTCGAACGCTTCCGTCGCCGCGTTCAAGACGAACAGGGCGTCAGGCCGCGAAACTCGCATTTCCCAATTCACCAATAAGAACCTTGGCAAATCTGAGGCAGGCAAACTTGTCGTCAGCTTTCTCAAAGCTGTCGTGGAAGGAAAGTGACATGACCGTCAAACTTCTCGACTTCGATCAGGCACTCACAAAAGCCGATGCTGCCTACGGCAAGAAGCACCTCCTGCTTGGAAACGGCTTCAGCATCGCATGCAAACCGGACATCTTTGCCTATGGGTCTCTCTTTGAAGAGGCGAAGAAGACCATGTCCAAAGAGCTGGCCGCGATCTTCGCGGCAATGGGCACTCAGGACTTCGAGGAGGTCATTCGTGCGCTCCAGCACGCTGCTGCGATCGTCAGTGTGTATCGGCCCAAATTCGTAACGACAAAGGGCCTGCTATTGGCGGACGCCGAGAAGCTCAAGACCGACCTTATCCAAGCGGTCGCCGGGCGTCATCCGGCGCGGCCAAATGACATTTCCGATGAGCGCTATGCCGCTTGCCGGACATTTCTCTCAAAATTCGTGGGCGAGAGAGCGAACGGCAAAATCTACACGATGAACTACGACCTGCTGCTCTACTGGGCGCTGATGCACGAAGAAGAGGATGTGTTGGCGCGTATTGCGTTGACCCATGATGACGGCTTCCGGAAGGATCAAGACGACTACGACGCGGCTTATGTCGAATGGCAGGGCGAAGGAGCCGCACATGGCCAAAACATCCACTATCTGCACGGTGCCCTTCACCTATTCGATGCCGGTCACCAGCTTCAGAAGTACACATGGGTGAACACCGGAAAAGCGCTAGTTGATCAAGCAAATGAAGCTCTCAAGAAGAACCTGTTCCCTGTGTTCGTGGCAGAGGGCGACAGCAAGAGCAAGCTGACCAAGATTCAGCACAGTGCCTACCTGCACCACAATTTCAAAAGCTTCGCTGGCGTGTGTCAGACGAAGTCGAGAGAAGGCACAGCTCTTTTTATCTATGGCCATTCATTCGCGAAGAATGACGCACATGTCCTGAACATGATTGGGTATGGAAAGATCGCTCACCTGTTTGTCAGCCTCTACGGCGATCCGGCCAGCAAGACCAACCAGAAAATCCGCGCCAATGTTGATCACATCGTCGGGCTTCGACCACCGTCTTACCCCGCATTGAACGTCGATTATTTTGACGCGGCTTCCGCCAAGGTCTGGGGATAGAACATGAGCCGGTCTCCCGAGTTCACCACATCCGAGGCGGGTGGCGCGCAACTTCAGGCACTGAACACGCTGATCAATTGTGGCTGGCGCTATGTCACAAAGGCTGAAACCGACCAGTGGCGTGACGGCCGGCGAACGCTACCGTTCCTGGAAACGCAGACGCGAGCTGATCTGGCGCGCATCAATCGTATTCAGCTTGATGGTCGGGCGCACTCGTTCTCAGAAGCCAATATCGATGCTGCCATTCGCCGCCTAACCGACAGGCTTCCCGAGGGCGTCGTCCGCGCCAATGAGCGTCTGACCGATGACTTGTTTCTCGGTATCGCCCTGCCGCAATCCATTGGCGCGACATCCCGCGAATGGCCCTTCAAGTTCATAGACTGGTCTGACTGGCGAGCTAACACATTTCAGGTCGCCGCCGAATATACGGTCAGCGAGCCGGGTGGGCCGACGATCCGCGTTGACCTTGTACTGTTCGTCAATGGCATCCCGCTTGGCGTGATCGAGGTTAAGGCCTCTCACGTCTCCTCCGATCAAGGTGTGGGCCAGCAGATTCGCAACCAGAAGGCAGGAGAAGGCGTGCCAACGCTATTCTACTCGGCACAGTTGCTGCTTTCGGCGAACAGCCATGACCCGCGCTATGGCACTGTCGGCACGCCGCGCAAGCTATGGAGCGTCTGGAAAGAGCGAGAAGACCCTGCCGATTTCGCCGTACAAGTCGTGAACCGACCCCTCGACACAGTCGAGGGCAAGCGGGTGGCTCTGGATTTCGCCTCATACATGAAAGATCACAACGGGCTGATGGAGAACCATCGCTTCGTCACGCCGCTGGACGAAACGATTGTGTGGCTATGCCGTCCTGAACGGTTCATGCGGCTCGTCCGCCGCTACATGCTGTTCGACGGCCCCCATAAGAAGGTCGCGCGCTATCAACAAGTGACGACAGTCGAGACCCTGCTGAAACGGATGGAGGAACGCGACGCTGCGGGGCGACGTGAGGGGGGCGTCGTCTGGCACACACAAGGGTCTGGCAAAAGCTTAACCATGGTCATGCTGGCTAAGTCCATCGTCATGGTACACCCACAGGCGCGCATCGTCATCGTGACGGATCGGACTGATCTCGACGACCAGATTACTAAGACTTTCCGCGCGACGGGTCAGGAACCAAAGCGGGCGGCGACAGGTGAGCACCTGCTAACCCTGATTGAGGAAATGACGCCGATTGTCACCACGCTCATCCATAAGTTTCGGGCAGGTTTGAACAAACGACGGGTCGTCGATAGCTCGTCTGATATTTTCGTCCTGGTCGACGAGAGTCACCGCAGCCAATACGGTAACCTCGACAGCCTGCACGCCCGCATGCGCGAGGTGTTGCCCAACGCCTGTTTCATCGCTTTTACCGGCACCCCTATCGCCAAGAAGGAAAAGAGCACTTTCGCGAAATTCGGCGATCTTGTTCAGCCCTCTTATTCCATGCGTGATGCTGTCGCCGACAAAGCTGTCGTACCGCTGCTCTATGAAGGGCGGGAGGTCATCACCGACGTCGACGATGCGCAAATTGACCGCTGGTTTGAGGTCCACACGCGCGGTCTCTCAGACGACCAGCGCGCCGACCTGAAACGCAAAATGAGCCGTGCACGTGAAATCGAAGGAGTCGATTCCAGGCTTCAGTCGATTGCGTTCGATGTTGGCCAACATTTCTCGACGAACTTCAAAGGAACAGGGCTTAAGGGGCAGCTCGCGGCATCATCGAAGAGAGCGGCCATTCTCCTCAAGAAGCTCTTCGACGAATTTGGTGTCGTTGCCACCGAGGTCGTGATCTCCGCTCCGGAAATGCGCGAGAGCGAAGACGAGGTTGACGAGGCCGACGACGATCTTGTGCGCACGTTCTGGCGCAAAATGATGGAGCGCTACGGTGGCGAGGATGCCTATAATCGTACAATTGTCGAGCAGTTCAAAGGCCCAGACGAACCCGACATCATTATTGTCGTCGACAAGTTGCTCACCGGCTTCGATGCGCCCCGCAACACGGTACTCTATATTGCTCGCCGCTTGAAGGAGCACGGCCTTCTTCAAGCTATCGCACGGGTCAACCGCGTCTTCGACGAAGATGGCGCGCCAGATAAGCCCTTTGGCTTCATTATCGACTATACGGGCGTCCTCAAGGATCTAGGCGCGGCACTTGCCAGTTACGACGCGTTACAGGGCTTTACTCAGGAGGATATCGCCAACAGTGTGATTGCCATCCGAGACGAGGCGAACAGGGTGCCAGGCGCCCATGCCGCATTGCTGGACGTGTTCAAATCTGTGTCCAACAGTTTCGACGCCGAGGCCTATGCTCGCCTACTGGCAGACGTGGAGATTAGGGCCGAGTTTTACGCTCGTCTCTCAACGTTCTCCCGCGCCTTCACCGTGGCGCTTGCTTCTCCGGAATTTGTCGAGACGACCAAACCGGAGATGCTCAAGCGGTGGAAGAACGATCTTGGCCGGTTCGTTTCGCTGCGCGCCGCAGTCAGCCTTCGCTACGCAGAGCGAGTAGACTGGCGTGACTATGAGAAACGTATCCGCCAGCTGCTGGACCGACACGTCATTGCACGCGACGTAGTCACGCTGGTCAAGCCTCTGAATATCTTCGATGATATAGCGATTGAGAAACGCCAACTGGAAAAGACGGAAAGCGATGCGTCGGTTGCTGACACGATCGCCCATCAAATGACCCGGTCGATTGAGGAAAAATGGGATGAAGACCCGATTTTCTTCGAAAAGTTCTCCAAGCTCGTTCGCGACACCATCGCCGATTTCCACAAAGGACGCATCAGCGATCTAACTTATCTTTCAACGGTCAAGGAGTTGCGCGACAAGGTTCAATCTCGGCAGGATGAAGCCGATCCAACCCCCGTGCGTCTTCGCGACGATGGTCATGCGCAGGCGTTCTGGGGCTTGGCGAAGCGTAATCTGGAAAAGGCTGGTGCGGGTGACACCGAATTGGCCGCCGATATCGCGCTGGAGATCAGTCGGATTGTGCAAAAGCGCCGCAAAGTCGGGTGGCAATACGATCGTGACGTCGAGAACGTTATTCGAAACGACATCGACGATTTCTTCTTCGAGGAATTGCGCGGCCAGCGTGATATCTTGATTGATCCTGCCATTCTTGATGGAATTGTCGATGATGTTCTGGCATCAGCTCGTGTGCGGCTAGCGCAATGAGGACGATCTTGGCAGGTCGTCTGACGAGCGAACAGATCGAAATATGCTGGGGTGAGCGCCGCATCATCGCGGAACTCTGTCGCACGGAAAGGCGTGCTTTGCGGATCGACGTCCGACCCACGGGCGAAGTTGCCATTTTTGCACCCGCAGGCGAGGAAATCGACGAAATTCAGAGCCGAGCGCACCGAAAGGGCGCCTGGATATTCGCTCAGATCGATAGGATTGCCCAAAGGCCGAAAGTCACACCGAAACGTAGGTTCATTTCTGGAGAGACGCATCTCCTGCTCGGCCGACAATACCGGCTATCAATTGAGCAGTCGGACGATCCGCACGTCCGACTTGAAGGCGGGCGCCTCGTGATTAGTGCCCGTTCGACCGACGATCAGCCCCATTGCAGGCGGCTCCTTCAGGCGTTCTATACCTTGACGGCTCGAGCAGTATTTCGGCAACGGTTCGAGGTTGTGGCGGAGCCATTCGTTCGCAAAGGCCTAAAGCGGCCTCCTCTTGTGATTCGGTCGATGTCAAAGCGGTGGGGGAGCTTCACCCCTGGCGGGCGAGTGGTGCTTAATGTGGATCTAGTGCGTGCCAGTCCACGATTGATTGATTATGTAATTTGTCATGAATTGGCACATGCTTTCTTCCCTAATCACGGTGATGGGTGGCGAGCTCTGCTGGAAACGACCATGCCGGACTGGGAGAAACGTAAAGCTCAGTTGGAAGAGGCGTTGCGATAGACGACGTGCTTTCGGCAGAGCTCGTTTGGGAAAAAGCCGACCGTTATGGACGCAAGATCGAATTATAACCATGAGGCAAGCGACTGGTCGAAAAGATCATATCTGACGAATAATTGCCGATTTATTGTCAAATATGACTTAAAGACTGCGTGCTGTTTCCATTTCAGCGCCGACGAATGCAGCCTCATAGTCGCGCGCCAGCGCGCCAGAGACGCCAACCTGTCTGAAGGTCTCCCGCCATCCGTCCGAAACCCGCTGCGCCATTGTCCGGATCATCTCCCGTGCCTCGGCCTCGGGGATCTCGAAAAACGCGCAGGCTTCCAGTGCGAGGTTGATCGACCGATCATGGGCTCCGCCCTCAAGGATCGCGGTCTCGAGATGCGGGTTGCGATCCGGCGCCGGATTGACGTCGAACACCGGCGATAACCGCCACCGACCCGCCCCGACATAGAGGAAACCATGGTTCTTCAGGTGATCGTCCTTGTTGGATACGAGGATCGTGAAGATCAGACGCCGATAGAGTTCGCGAAAGTCGGCCGTTGGGTCGGATGAATGAGACCGCATGAAATCGACGATCTCGGTATACGAACCCAGCTCCGCTCCCGTCTTGCCGAGTGCCGTGCGCGCGGAGATATAGGGAATCCGTGCGGCCCCACGCCGGTCGAACCGCTGGATCAGCGCAACCGGGAACGGCGTGTCTGCCAGTTCCAGCCGTGCCTCGGGCGTGCGGATACCGCAGGCCGCCGCCAGGCGGATGGTGGCGACCTCGACGCGCTCGATCGGCTGCTGATCGTGGACCGAGGTGAACTTCGCCAGCCACAGCGCATCGCTGTCCCTGACATTGGCTTTGGGGCGAGCGCCGCCGGAGCCGCCCGCGCCGGCCAGCGCCTGCATCTCCTCGGGCGAGATCTCCTTGCCTTGCTCATAGGCTCGCGCGATCACCGTGATGGTTTCCAGATCGACCAGACGCGGAACGGCGTCCGCTGCCTTGCCGCGAATGACCTCTCCCTTGTCATCCAGAAAGCGTAACGCGCCTTGCCGGCAGGTATCGTCGGAAAGCGTCAGATACTCAAACTCGCTGAGGCCATTACCATAGGCGCGTTCGAGCAGCCTGCGCCCCCAACTGTCCGGGGCGGCATCGGCGAAAACGCCGGCCAATGCGTCGCGCATGTTGCCGGGCTGTCCCGAAGTGTGGAACGGGCTGGCCTCGAGAGGGAAATCGGGCTGTATGGCGAAGGCGCGGGGGTTTTCGATCCATTCTGGACCATAGGCGAAAGTAGAGAACTGCCGTGGCCCTGCATGGGTAAATCGCAATTGGCCCACCGATGTCCGGCCTTCGCCAAGCGCGACATGGGCGACGAAATCGGCCATCAGAAGGAAGCCCCGTCAGGGTCCACAACGTCTTGCCGATCCTGCTCCTCTTCCGTCTGAGCCTTCTGCTTTTTCAGCCTTGCTGCAAAGGATCGGCCCCGGCGTGGCGCTTGCTCCGCTGCCAGCGCCAGCCCCAGATCGTCCTTGCGGATATCGATCAGGTCAGCGAGCCGCTCCAGTAGGCCCAGCACAACAAGAATGTCAGCAAGCGTTCCAATGGCGACACCAGGATCACCCCGTTCGAGGCGGGCGATGGAACTCGGCGAGGTTCCTGCGCGCACGGCGAGATCCGCCACGGCGATACCACGCCGCAGACGCGCTTTGCGGATATCCTGGCCCAGTCGCTCCAGTGCCGACTTCGCCTTGGGGGAACCCATCTTAATCATCCATATTTGACATAATGCGTTACTTTAATCGTCATATATGACGAATTACGTCCATAGTCAAGAATTCCGGTCCGTGCCTGCCCGGGCCACCATTGCCTCGTTTTGGAAACCTGCGACAGGCGGGCGCGAATTGAGGCGCCAATGTTCTGGATCTCAGCCATTGGCGGTCAGCGCCTCAAGATAAGGCCGGATGACCGTGGCGACTGCTCCTCGCTCGGCCTGCCTTGCGATCTCGCCCGGCGTCGTCCTGCGCTGGCGCAGCGCTTCCTGAAGGCCTTCGATTGCCACCGACAGCCCGATCTTGTTCCGATATCGGAAGCAATCGGCGACCGTCTTGGCGACGCCGAAGACCTTCACAGGCCCCCCCTCGATCGGATGGGTCTCAACACACTCCGTCAGCAGACGATCTGTGAAACGTACCAGCCGAATGGGCGTGCCGTCGGGTTTCGGGGACCAGTCCTTCTGCCCCACGGCGAGCCAAACCTGCCTCGGCAGTTGATCGGTCAGCCCGTGGAACGCCAGGGCCGAAACGAGGCAGACTACGCCCTTGGGGGCCCGCTTGGCGACCTCTGCAAAACTGTGGTGGACGTCGAGGGGCGCGTCGGAAAGCTGATAAAGTCCGCGCGCGAGCCGAAGCACCTCGCCGTCGCGTTCCATGCGGCTCATGGTGGCCGCTGTTACGCCAGCTTCGCGCAGTTCGGCCAGGCGCGCAATTCCGCGCGCGGTCAGCACGGTATGGGCGATCTGGCGTTGGGACATGGGCGTCGGCATGATACAGAAACTCGGAGCATAGATCCTATTGTCCGAGGATTTGTATCATTCTCCGTGGATGAAGAGAAGGTGCCATATCGAAGAGGCAGCCGTTCCACGAGACCCGTTCGCCTCAAACAGACCTAATCAACAGCGATGACCGCTCTTCGGATCACCTTTACATCCACACCGGGAGGGGAAGGCCTTCCCCTGCGTTCCAAGCCCTGCGGTCTCGGCCGACCCCTTCTGCGGGACTGCTGCCCCGCAACGCCCCGCTGAGAGTGAGAGAGTGGACCGGTTTTCCGTGACGGGTTGAGGGTTGGAGAAGAGGTCTCCGACGCCCGTCATGGAGATTGGTCCCATGAACATACAGGTCCTCGATGCGCGCCGTGACACCGGCGGCGGTTACAAGGTCGATGTCGGTCGTGGCGAGCGGGTCGGCCGCGTCTCGTCTGAGTGGTTCTCGCGTCCGGCCGACGAGCGCTACCTCTCCCTGTCGGAACTGGCCCACACGGTCCGCGACCGCACCGACCGCAGCCGGATGCGCGTGGTGGCCGAGAATATCGAGCGCGCGCCGCTCCATCCGCTCGATCAGTTCCGCGCTTTCCATGACATGCTGACCAAAGGCATGACCGAAGAAGAGATTGCGGCGGCGTTCTTCGTCCCCGTCAACGTGGTCAAGCAGCGGCTGCGCCTCGCAACCGTCTCGCCCACCCTCCACGAGATCTATGCCGACAACGGCATGACGCTGGAGCAGCTGATGGCCTTCACGGTCTCCGAGAACCATGATCGGCAAGTCCAGGTCTGGGACGCGATCAGGGACGCGTGGTCGAAGGAGCCCTATCAGATCCGGCGCATGCTGACCGAGACCACGGTGCGCGCCTCCGACAAGCGGGCCGTCTTCCTCGGCATCGAAGCCTATGAGGCGGCTGGCGGCATCGTCATGCGCGATCTATTCCAGGCCGACGATGGCGGCTGGCTGCAGGACGTCGGACTTCTTGATCACCTAATCGCCGAGAAGCTGAAGGCAGAGGCTGAGGTGATCGCTGCCGAGGGCTGGAAGTGGATCGAGGTCGCGGTCAGCTTCCCCTACGACGCGGTACGTGGCCTGCACGAGGTCCCCGGCGCGCCGATCAGTCTGGCGGAAAACCCGCACATCGCCATGACGGCACTTCTCCACAAGCTGGTCTCGGACAACTTCATGACCCGCATGTACACGGGCGCCATGGAGGCAGGGGTGAAGCACGTCTTCTTCCCGGTTCAGGACGAGACGCTGAAGGACAGCCCCTCCGCGCGCGCCGTGCAGGAGCGCCACGATGCCTGGGCCGCTGACATCCCGAAGGACGATGCCACCCTCAGACGGCGAGCGCCGCAGCAAGCGACACAACGAAAAATATGGTTTTGACCGAAGAGTTAACAGTCCGGCAGCGGGCAACAGACTGTTGTCCCTATCGCCGACAATGACGCCGTAGGCTAGCGCGACAAGGTAAGGCGATAGCCGGCCGTTCAAACTAAGCTTACCGCCAGCATTCGCGCCGATCAGGACCGCGCTCTTAACGCTTCCCGCGCGCTCAATCGGTTATTATCCGGGCGTCTCTTGCGATCTGATACCGACAGCCTGGCGTTCCGGGAGTGAGATTTCTACCGCTTCGCGCGCAGTGAATGTCTCAGCTTAGGCTTTCGACGTCGCTCCTAAAGCCATCACGGCAGAGGTCGACAAAGCCCCGAACCTTGGGGTCCATATAGCGCGTCGAAGCAAAGACTGCGTGGACTGGAACGGGGATACGCGCCCAGCCCGGCAAAACTCTAGTAAAAGCGCCTTCGGCAACGTGCGGCTCGGCCATGTAACGCGGAAGCTGCACTATCCCCAAGCCGGACAGCGCCAGGTTCCTAGCGGCGATGGTGTTATCGAGGGCGCAACGCGGAGCGTGCCACACCTTCTCAGTCTGCTCACCACTCACCAGCGTCCAGCCCGGACGACCGCGCGGCGAATGCATGATGAGGTCGTGCCGCTTCAGGTCATCCACCTTCCGAAGAGGTGCGGCTTTCCGCAGATATTCGGGGGAAGCATATAAACCATAGGTTAGCTCTCCCAGCCTGCGGGCCGAGAGCTCCGAGTCCTGGAGGGGGCCGATGCGTATTGCGACATCGACACCTTCATGAATGATATCGACGAGGCGGTTCGTATATTCCGTTTCGACGGTGATCTTCGGCCACTTGCGTAAGAACATGGCGATCCAGCCACCGACCCGCATCGTTCCAAATTCAGCGCCAGCCGTTATTCTGAGGCGGCCCTTCGGCTCTTGCGTCCGTTGCGCTACGGCAGCCTCGGCAGCTTCTGCAGCCGCCAGGATCGACGAGGCGCGTTCGAAATAATCACGCCCGACCTCCGTCACGCTGAGATGGCGGGTAGATCGGTTCAAAAGCCGCGCGCCTAGCTTCTCTTCCATTCGCCGCACAATGCGGCTCACCCGCGCCTTATCCGTTTCAAGGCGTTCCGCTGCGGCGGTGAAAGACCCTTCAGTCACCACTGCGATAAAGGCCTGCATCTCCAGGAAATCGATTGTTGTCGCCATCACAACAGTCTGTCATTTTTTGACCAAATTATCAATGCGAAAACAACTGTCATTCTGCACGGGACGCGAGCAAGCCGCAGCCGCAACCGAGCTGGATGATGAGTATCCAGGCGGCGACAAAGATGGGAACGGAGGGGTTCGGCATCGACCTCCATCGGCATTTTCCTGCGGGTTGCAGCCAGGCCGGACGCCTGAATCACCGGATAACTCGTGATGAGACAAAAACGCTAACACCATGCCGGACAAGCCAAACATCATAGCCGCAAAGGGGTTCTTTAGCGCGCAGCACTGCGGCGACGTGGATGATGCCTTTTGCGATTACGTTCATCCCGATTTTCGGTTTGCGGTCTCCTGCGCGTGCAACGATGAACTGCGAGCCGCTATCCCCTGGGCGGGCTACGAGCACAAGGGCCGCGAGGGATATCAGCGCCTGACGACGCTTCTCTTCTCCGAGTACGAGCTGCTCGCATACGAGATCAAGCGATTTACCGATGCCGGCAATCAGGTCTTTGCCGAAGGTCATTTTCGGTTGCGACATCGCGAGACCGCAAAGATCGCCGACAGCGACTTCCTTGCTCGCTTAGAGATGCGGGATGGAAAGATCGTCCGCGGCCAGATGTACGAGAATACCGTAGCCATTGCCGCCGCGCGCAACGCCGACTGAGCAAAATCTCATTCCAAACACGCGCTGCCGATTCGAACAGAAATGGGTCGCGCGTTTCGCGAACTCACGTTGGACGGACATATTGAACTGGTGACATGACATCAGGTCTCCATAGGTCGTGAACGACAACCCATAGGCCGCTTCGCTTCATAAGGCCGCGGAATTTCGGCCCGAATTGAAGGATGGTGCGGGTGGTCGGAATCGAACCGACACTCCTTTCGGAACCGGATTTTGAAGGGAGTCGCGTTTACTGAATGCGCCTCCTCGTAGCGGGTGCCGCAAGTTTCGAGCTCGTCTAGCAGCGCCTGTTCGCTCCTAATCTGCACCTAGCAGCGGGGCAAAACCCGCCGATGTGTACGCTATGGCCCGAAACCACCGCACGGCGCTTCGAGGGGGCTTCCGGTATCAGCATCTATCAGTCTCAATCGCCTCATGAACGCAGGAGATTGAGCATGGCAAAGATCGAAACTCCGCAAATTCGAAGAACAATCCGGCGGCAGCAGTTGCGCGAGATGGTGCCGATGGCTGACAGCACTATTTATGAAATGGAGCAGCGTGGCGAGTTCCCCCGTCGGTTCGCGCTCTCGCCGCGCTGTATCGTATGGGACTTGGCCGAGGTTGAGGCTTGGCTCAGGGCACGGCGGGCTGCGCCGATCCGGCGTGCCCAACATCCTGATGTTTTCAAGCGTAAATCCCGCCCGGTCAAAGGGCGGGATCCAGTTCCATCAAGGGCATAGCTTGCGGCAAAAGCATGGGGGCATACTTCCGACCGTCGATCCAGGCGTCCACGGTATCCGCCCACTGCTGCATCATATGCCGACGCTGCACCTCATACTCGGCCTTGTTATAGACACCGCGCGATGAACGCCCGTCCTCGTGCGCCAGACACTTTTCGATCCAGTCGCTGTTAAAGCCCAGCTCATTTAGTAGCGTCGAGCCCGTACGTCGCAGATCATGGACCGTGAATGGCTCCAGTGGCAGACCCTCATTCTTGGCTCGCTCGACGACGGCATAAGTGATCCGATTGAAGGTCGCACGAGACATTGGCGCGTCCGCGTCGTACCGGGACGGCAAAAGATATCGGGAGTTGCCGGAGCAGGTCTTGAGCGCGATCATGATGTCTAACGTTTGCCGGCACAGGTAGACGTTGTGCGGCTTCGAGCGCTTCATGCGCTCCTTCGGGATGGTCCAAACGGCGTTGTCGAAATCGATCTCGTCCCAAACTGCATCCTGCAACTCGCTCTTCCGGACCATCGTAAGGAGGTAGAGCTTCATACCGAGGCGGATCGTCGGCAGCGTCGCGACATGCTCGAGCTGCTTGAACATGATGCGGATCTCTGCGGGCGAGAGCGCGCGGTCCTTCGGCGTAAAGGTAGCGATCGAGGCTGGACCGACGTCATCGGCCGGATTAGCGACCTTCTCGCCATGCAGAATAGCAAAGCCGTAGATCTGCTTCAGGATATCCCTCACATGGATAGCAGTTGCAGGCGCACCCCGTTCGACGATCTTGCCGCACTGAGTGCGTAGATCATCCGGTGTGATCTCCGTCAGGAGACGATTCCGCCAGACGGGCATGAGTTCGCGTTCGAAAATGGAGCGACGCATCGCGCGCGTGCTGTCGGCCATGGTCGCGTTGGTCAGCCACTTCTCGCCGAACTGGCCGAAACTCTTTGCTTCCTTGATTCGGCGCTTCTCGCGCTGCTTCTCGATGGCGGGAGACCGCCCCTCGGTGATCGCGCGCCGCGCGTCGATGCATAGCTCGCGAGCCCTGGCGAGCGATATTCCGTCACGGGCATATCTACCGAGATACACGGTCTCCCGCCTGCCGTTCAGCCGATAGTCGAGCCTGAACGAGATGGCGCCCGACGGCGCGACGCGCACATACATGCCGTCACGATCGGAAACCTTGTACATTTTGGCTTTTGGTTTCAAAGACTTGAGTGCTGCATCGGTCAACATTTCGGGCCTCCTCGCGGAAAAGTACCGTCACTGGCCTCAGTTGATCTGACGGTACTTTCGTTTTTCCGGTTGATCAATGGGGACGAGGCCCGTCAGCGAGGCCGCTGAACGCGATCTATGCCCACCGATAGATGTCGATAGGCATAGGAGAGATTTATTTTTGTTTTCAGTGTGTTAGGTCGTATCGCAGCGTAGATTCGGCGGCGTTTGGATGGGCCTGAATCATTCCCACTCGATGGTGCCGGGCGGCTTGGATGTATAGTCGTAGACCACGCGGTTGATGCCCTTCACCTCGTTGATGATCCGCGTCGACACGCGGCTGAGGAAGGCGGCCTCGAAGGGGTAGATGTCCGCCGTCATGCCGTCCGTGGAAGTGACGGCGCGCAGGGCGAGCACATTGTCATAGGTCCGTCCGTCGCCCATCACGCCGACCGAGCGCACCGGCAGCAGCACCGCGAAGGCCTGCCAGATCGCGTCATACAGCCCTGCGTTGCGGATCTCTTCCAGATAGACCGCATCGGCCTTGCGGAGGATGTCGCAGCGCTCTTTCGTCACTTCGCCGGGAATGCGGATGGCGAGGCCGGGGCCGGGGAAGGGATGGCGGCCCACGAAAATCTCGGGCAGGCCAAGCTCGCGGCCGAGCACGCGCACTTCGTCCTTGAAGAGTTCGCGCAGCGGCTCGACGAGCTGCATGTTCATGCGCTCGGGCAGGCCGCCGACATTGTGGTGGCTCTTGATGGTCACGCTGGGCCCGCCGGTGAAGCTGACGCTCTCGATCACGTCCGGATAGAGCGTGCCCTGCGCGAGGAAATCCGCGCCGCCGATCTTCTTCGCTTCCTCATCGAACAGGTCGATGAAGGCCTTGCCGATGAACTTGCGCTTGGCTTCCGGATCGGTGACGCCGGCGAGGCCGCCCAGGAACATCTCTTCCGCGTCCAGATGGACCAGCGGGATATTGTAATGGTTGCGGAACAGGCTGACCACCTGCTCGCCCTCGCCCAGCCGCATCAGGCCATGGTCCACGAACACGCAGGTGAGCTGCTCGCCGATCGCCTCATGGATCAGCACGGCGGCCACGGCCGAATCGACGCCGCCGGAAAGCGCGCAGATCACCTTGCCCGTGCCGACCTGCTCGCGGATCTCGCGGATCTTGGTCGCGCGGAATTCCGCCATGGTCCAGTCGCCCGCGCAACCGCAGACATGGCGCACGAAATTGGCGATCAGCCGCGCGCCGTCCGGCGTGTGCACCACCTCTGGGTGGAACTGCATGCCGTAATAGCGCTTCTCTTCATTGGCGATGACGGCGAAGGGCGCGCCGTCGGACGTCGCCACGATGCGGAAGCCCGGCGCAAACTGCGTCACCTTGTCGCCATGGCTCATCCATACCTGATGGCGCTCGCCCACTTGCCACAGACCGTCGAACAGCGCGCAAGGCTCGGTGACGGTGAGGAAGGCGCGGCCGAACTCGCCGCCTTCGCCGGTCTCGTGCCCCGGCCGCACTTCGCCGCCGAGCTGGTGGCTCATAACCTGCTGGCCATAGCAGATGCCGAGGATGGGCAGGCCGCTGTCGAACAGTTCCTGCGGCGCGCGCGGACTGCCCTCGTCGCACACGGACGCGGGCGAGCCGGAGAGGATGATGCCCTTGGGTTTCATCCGCTCGAACGCGGCGAGCGCCTGCGTGAACGGCGCGATCTCGGAATAGACCCCGGCCTCACGCACGCGACGCGCGATAAGCTGCGTCACCTGTGAACCGAAATCGACGATGAGGATGGAGTCGGGATGTGCGGCTGACATGGCAGGCGGATAGTGCGGGCGCGGGAGCCTGTCCAGCGCCGACCTCTGCTCCGGCTGCGGGAAGCCGGCCGCGCCGGGCCAGGGCGCGGCCGGTCCACTGCGTGTCTAGCCGTCGATCGCGTTCAGGATGGCTTGCTCCACCGGTGAACGCTCTCCATCCGGCCTGTTCAGGCGGAACGGCTCGCGTGGAAGAAGCGGCGGCTGGGCAAGGAAGCGCGGCGTGCTCCCCCGATGCCGCTGGGCGGCATGAACGAGGAAAGGGTGGCAGAGATACACCGTGCCCGCCGCGCCGGTCGCCGATGCTTCCGGCCTGCCTTCCGAATCGGCGAACCCGCTCGCGACGAGATCGCGCAGGGACAGGCCCGCTTCCCCGGCCGGCGCGAGCTGCCGCGCGATATCGATGTGCGATCCGGCCCTGATGCGGGTCGGCGCATCGTCGCAGGTGACGTCGGAAAAGAGGAACAGCATCAACAGCGCCCGTCCCCGGCTGGATATATTGATGCGCCAGTCCATGAAGTCCGGCGCGTCATGGCCGAAGCTCATATCGACATGCCAGCCATCGTCGCCGGGCGCCTCAGGCGAAGGGAAGCGCACCGGGAATGTCCCGAGGCTGCCGAGGGGCTGCCAGCGGCCCGCCCCGACAAGCTGATCGAACGCCCGGTGCAGCCGGGGCGTGTTGGCCGCTTGGCGAAACGGCGGCTGGCTGAAATGGCCGAGGCGGACCACCGGCTGCGTCCATGTCGTGGGATCATCGGAATGGCATCCCGTTGCCTGCCACAGGATGGCGCGAGCGTCCTCGGCAATCTGTTTGGGGAAAGCGCCGTCCAGCCGAACGAAGCCATTGTTCATGAAGGAGGTGATGTCCGTCGCGGAGAGCGGCGGAATGGGGTCGGTGGTCATAAGGCTCTCAATCGTGTCGCAAGGTCATGAAGCGCGCGATGCGGGGCATCGCACGGCGGCAGGCCGGAAGCGGCCCGGATCAGACCAGCGGAAAAGCCGCTGCGCGATTGAGGTTGAGAAACTTCATGGCCGCTATTCTTACAGGCGTCGGATTGCCGAGACAATGCGGAGTCTCGGCCCGCTTCAGCCGAAGGTCACGCCCTCGACGCGGCCGCCATCCCAGATGCAGCGGAAGCTGCGCAGGCGGCTTTCCGGTGCGGAATAGCTGGCGCGCTGGCTGAGGGTGCCGGTCACGTCCCAGCCATTGCCGAAGGGGCGGGCGCCGGTGATATCGCGCACATCGGCAAAGCCGCCCATGCGCGAGGCTTCGTCCCGTGCCGCGAGGGCGCAGGCATCGACGGCGGCGTCTTCGTCCGCCGAAGTGGTGGAATAATCCGCGCGGGCATCGTCATGGCGCCTGTCGTCCGCGCGGCCGTCATAGCCATAGTCGCGGTTGTCGTAGCGGCCATCGTCATAGCGGGGATCATAATCCCGGTCCTCATAGCGCGGCTGGGGATAGCGCGGCTGGGCCTGGCGCTGCTTCGAGGCAGCGGAGGCGATGGCGGCGATGAGGCCCACGCCCAGGATCGCGCCGATGACCGCGCCCGAATTGTCCCGGTCGCGGTGGTGATGCGAGGGATAACGCCCCCAGCGCCCGTCATAGCCGCGCGCGGCTGCCGGCGTGGTCGAAGCGAGCACCATTGCCGCACCCGCGATGGCGACGGCAAATCTGGACTGCATCTTCATCTGCATGCGCCTTCTAAAAAGCTGGGCCGGAAAACGGCCGTGCGCTCCTTATGGCGACTCGTCGATGAGCAGGGGCTGAATATCGTCTCCCGGCGCTTCCGCCAGCGCCAGCCCCGTCCAGTAAGCGGCGAAGCTGTACATGTCCGCATATTCATCGACGACCTTGTCCGTGGCCTTGCCCAGCCCATGGCCCGCGCCGGTCTCGATGCGGATGAGGCGGGGCCGCGCGCCCAGATCGGCGGCTTGCAGCGCGGCGGCATATTTGAAGCTGTGGCTCGGCACCACGCGGTCGTCGCTGTCCGCGGTGGTCACGAGGATCGCGGGATAATCCGTGCCCTCGCGAATATTATGATAAGGCGAATAGGCAAGCAGGTTCCGGAAATCCGGCTCCCGGTCCGGCCGGCCATAATCGTCCACCCAGAAGCTGCCCGCCGTGAACCTGTCGAACCGCAGCATGTCCATCACGCCGACCGCCGGCAGCGCGGCGGCGAACAGGTCGGGACGCTGGTTGACCACCGCGCCGACCAGCAACCCGCCATTGGAACGGCCCTCGATGGCAAGCTGGCCCGCGCCGGCATAGCCCTGCGCCTTCAGATATTCGGCGGCGGCGATGAAATCGTCGAACGCATTCTGCTTGTTGGAGAGGCGGCCGGCATCGTGCCATGCCTTGCCGAACTCGCCGCCGCCGCGCACGCCGGCAATGGCGAGAACGCCGCCTTGCTCCACCCAGGCGAAGCGCGCGGGCGAGAAGCTGGGCGTCTGCGAGACGTTGAAGCCGCCATAGCCATAGAGCAGCGTCGGCGCCGGTTGGCCGGCGAGCGCCAGATCCCGCCGCCGGACGATGAACATCGGGATCTGCGTGCCGTCCCGCGAGGGGTAGAGGATCTGCTCCGTCACATAATCGGCCGGATCGAAGCCGAGCGCCGAGCGCGCGAAGATGCTCTTCTCGCCGGTCTCCACATTGTAGCGATAGACGGTCGGCGGCTCGGTGAAGCTGGCGAAGGAATAGAAGGTTTCCGGATCGTCCGGCCGCCCGCTGAATCCCGCCGCTGCGCCGATGCCGGGCAGCGGCACGTCGCCCTGCCGCTTGCCGTCGAGATCGGTGAGTTCCGCCACCACCTGCCCATCGACGATATAGGCCAGCACCAGCCGGCTGCCGATCATCGATCCACCGGCGAGCATGTGCGGTCGCTGGGCGACCACTTCTACCGGCGCGCGGCGTGGGTGGCTCGCGTCCAGCGCCACCACGCGGCCCTGCGGCGCGCGCTTGTCGGTGCGGAAATAGAGCCGGTCGCCGACATTGCCGATGAGTTGCCATTCATCGCCAAGCCCCCGCACCAGCGACACCGGCTCGCCATCCTCGGCCGTCAGGGACAGGAGAGTCAGTTCGCTGCGCCGGTCCGTGCCGAGATTGGAGCGGATGAGCAGCCAGCGGCCATCGGCCGTCACTTCAGCGCGATGCAGCAGGGCGGGGCGGCGCGGCGTTTCGTAGACCAGCCGGTCCGCCGACTGGTCCGTGCCGAGCGCGTGGAACCAGACCTGCTGGTTCTCGAAGGTCGCGGGCTGGCGGCCCTCCTTCGGCGCAGGGTAGCGGGAATAATAGAAGCCGGTGCCCGCGCCATTCCATGCGAGCGTGGAATAGCGCACCCATTCGATGCGGTCGGGCAGCATCTTGCCGCTGTCCACATCCAGCACGCGCAGCGTCCGCCAGTCGCTGCCGTCCTGCTGCACGGCCATGAGCAGCGCACGCCCGTCGCGCGAGGGCAGCCACTCGGCCAGCGCGACCGTGCCATCACCGGAGAGCATATTGGGATCAAGCAGCAGCCGCTCGGCGCCGTCCGCGCCTTCGCGCACATGGAGCGGCGCGAAATTCTGAAAGCCGCTGTTGCGCATGTAGAAGTAGCGCCCGCCCGCCTTGCGCGGCGTGCTGAAGCGCTCATGCGCATAGAGACGCGCCAGCCGTGCGCGCAGCGCCTCGCGGCCGGGCAGGGCGGCGAGATAAACCGAGGACGCCGCATTCTCCCCCGCGATCCAGGCACGCACATCGGCGTCCTGCCGCGCGTCGGCTTCCAGCCAGCGATAGGGATCGGCCACGCTGACGCCGAAATGGGTTTCGACAAGATCGAGCCGTGTCGCGTGCGGATAATCCGGCGCCAGCGCGGGGAAGCGCGGCTCGGCCGCCGCGGGTGCGCCGCCTGCCTCCAGCGGAACCGCCATGTCCACGGCATCGTCGAGCGCCCGCGCCCACAGGGTCGGCGAGGCGGTTAGCAGGGCGCAGGCCAGCAGGGCGCGAGTTAGCAGGCTGGGGACGCGAAGGGGCAGGCGGAACGGAACGGCAGACAATCCTTATGCCCTTGAATTGGTGGGCTCGCCGCGCCGTTATACGGCGAGCGCGCCGGGCGCAATGGCCGGAACGACGCCGCATGAGCGAGCGCGCGCATCGCAGATATCGCGCCGCCCGATGGCCGGTGGGGCTATGCATGGTCGCCGAGGCGGATTGGGACGGGGAGGATGCGGCATGAAGCGGGGTTGGAGTCTGGGATTGGCGGCGGCGGTGGCGATGGTCTGGCCGCTCGGGGTGGCGAACGCCGCGGAAAGCTGCGGGCGCACTTGCCTGCTACAGGTGCTGACCGACTATACCGAGGCAATTACCGATAATGATACCTCCCGCCTCAAGCTCGCCGGCAATGCGCGAGCGACGGCCAATGGCCTCGTCACGCCGCTCGGAAAGGGCGAAGTCTGGGGGCAGGTGAAGCGCATTCCGTACCGCCAGGCCTTCGTCGATCCGGAAACGGGCAGCGCCGTCTTCTATGGCACGCTCACCAATGGCCCCACGCGCGATGCCGAGAAATGGTGGTTCTATGTCGTCCGGCTGAAGGTGGAGAGCGGTGCGATCTCGGAGATCGAGGAGATTTCCTTCGATGGCACGCTGGGCGGCACGCCGGCTTCCTCGCTCAAGCTGCCCGACCGCATCTGGGATACGGTGCTGCCCGAGGAGGAGCAGGTGAGCCGCGCGGAACTGTTCAGGCTGGCGGACATGTATTTCAGCGCGGTGGGCCACGAAGTCGATTATCGCGATGTGCCCTGGCACCCGGAATGCACGCGGATCGAACTGGGCGCGCTCACCGTCAATTCGGAAATGCAGCCGGGGAGCTGCGGCGGGGAATTCCAGAATCCGCGCATGAAGTGGCCGGTGGTCAATCGGCGCTTCTACATCGCCGATGTCGCGCGCGGCGTGGTGCTGGCGCTGGGCGACTTCACCGCGCCGGCCGATTTCCCGGACAACAATGCCTCGACCGTGATGGAAGTGTTCAAGGTGCAGGATGGGATGCTGCGCTACATCGAGGCGTTCTTCCGCGGCAATGGCCAGAAGCAGGCCGGCTGGGGCACGCGCCCGTAGCGGGCAATGGTCGACAAGGCCCAGGATCGGCGCGGGCCGGGGAGCCAAAGCCGCCCGCGCCGAACGACATTAGGCGGCGTGGACAAATTCGAACAGCCACTCTTCGCATGACGATTCGAACCCCGGCCTGTCTGGACCGACCTACCCCTCATCCGTTCGCCCTTCGACAAGCTCAGGGCGAACGGAGAGATTTCCGCAAACCCCTCTTCAAAGGGGATAACGCCGAGCTTGAATTTGTCCACGCCGCCTAGCTGGCTGGCTGGTCGTGCTCTTCGCCCGGGCGAGTGGGGAACTGATCCAGCTCGACGATCTGCCCGTCCGGATCGATGGCGTAAATCCCCGATATCTCCGGATTGAGGAAAACCTGCTTGGAAACGAACTTCACCCCGGCCGCTTCCAGCTTCTTGATGATGCCGGCCAGATCGCTGACGCGATAGGCATTATAGCCCTTGCCCTGCAGGTTGGCGGCGGGGTTCTCAAGCAGTGTCTTGTCCAGCGGCACGCCGCTCACTTCCCAGATCTCGATGCCGACCGCGTGCTTGCCGTATGAAGCGCCGCCGGGAATGCCGATCATAGCCTGACGGAAGGAAGCCTTGCCGCCAAAGCCCAGCATCTCGTTCATGGCCGGATCGTTGCCGGTGTCGCGGATCGGTGTGACGAGGTGAAAGCCGAGAAGATTGACGTAGAAGTCCACCGACTTCTCGATGTCGCCCGTGATCACATGAGTATGTTCAAGGCCATAGAAGCCGTGCTCGTTCGCCTGAACGGGGATGGACTGCGTGACCGGAGCAGGCGAGTATTCGTTCGCAAAGCCGCGTTCGCCCGCGTCGGCCTTGGCTGGCCCGGCCTGCTCCTCGTCGGCCTCCGCGGCACCGGTGCAGGCCTGGGTGGAAAGTGACAGGGCGGCGAGCCCCAATATCGGCATCATCAGGGAGCGGGACAGAGAGCGGGAAAGCCCTCCGCTTATCCGGCTGCTAGTCTTCACCATCTGTTTTCCTCTCCTATTCACTTGCCTGCCGGCGTGGAGACAGATGGTGTGCGTCCTCGCCCCCGCTGCCCCCGCCTCGGCTTTTGCCTTTTGCCGGTCAGTGGGGAGGAGCATTTCATAAGCTCCCGGCAATTGGAAGATTACGCGCTTTGCTGACTGGCATCACGCCTGCCGATTGCCCTCGGGGTGAAGGCGTAAGGGATGGGGGGGGAGGGCCGGGGAATCGGCGCTTAATTCACCACCGGCGTCAACTCGTCCTCATGCTCGGTGGGCGCATCGACACGGTTGCCGATGCGCAGCAGCGCGAAGATGACGCAGCAGCCAATCGTCATGGCGATGAGCATCGTCATGAGCAGGGGCAGGCCGCCCGCGCCGAAAGCCCATGCGTAAAGGCTGGCGCCCAGGGCCACGGGCAGGTTGGAGAGTGAATTGTAGATGGTGAACTGCGTGGCGCCCACGCGCTTGTCCGAGAGGCGCATGCGCAGTGGGTTGGAACTGATCGAGGTGAGGATGTCCGTGAATTCGCGCAGGATCGAGAGCAGCACGAACACATAGCCGATCATCGCGATTTCCGGCGAGACCAGATAGACGAGCGAGACCAGTGCATAGCCGGCGAAGGTCACGACGGTCGCCCGTCTTGGGCCGAGCCTGGAGACCAGCAGCGTGCCCGCGCCCATGCAGGCGATGGAGACGATGAGGCCGACGGTGGCCACCATGCTCGAATAGCCGCTGGTGTCGAAGCCCGCCTGCGTCGTCGCGAAGACCGGCCAGAAGGCCGTGAAGGCCCCGCCCACCGCGCGGCCCAGGGTGCTCGCCGCCAGCAGCACGAGGCTGTCGCGCTTCATCATCGAGCGGAAGGTGATGGCGAGGATGCGCAGCCAAGGCATGCCCCGCGCGATGAGCGCTTCGGCTGAGGCCTTGCCTTTCGTCCAGGGCAGCAGCTTCTCGCCGGGCCGCTCGCGCAGCACGATCGCCAGCAGCAGGAACCCGACATTGAACGGCACGAAGGCGAAGAAGGCGACGGCAGGGCCATGGTGCTGGAGCAGATAACCGCCCAGCGCGCCGCCGATGGCCATGCCGAGCGCCTGCCCCCCGAACATGAACGCGCTGGCGGTGCCTTGTTCCTCCTCCGGCAGGATATCGACCGCGAGCCCGTCCACCGCGACGTCCTGTATGGCGCCGCCGGAGAAGATGAGGACGCCGAGCACGGTGATGAGGGCGAGATCCTGCGGCGCGGGAGCGGCCACGGCCGCCGCGAACAGGCCGAGGAGGATCACGGCCTGCGAGGCGATGAGCCAGGCCCGGCGGCGGCCCATGGGGAGGTAGGCATAGCGATCCATCAGTGCCGCGCCGATGAACTTGAAGCTCCACGGCAGATAGGCGGTGGCGACGAGCGATGCGATGGCGGCGGGCGGCATGCCGTTGGCGGCGAGCCAGGCGGCGACCGCGATGAGGAACAGGCCGAGGGGGAGGCCCTGCGCCACATAGAACAGCATCATGCTGCCGATCCGCAGCGTCTTGCGTTCGCTCAAGATCAGGTTGATGGCGGCTCCCCCTATGCTGCGCCGGCCGGCCGGCGCCGGGGCGGGAGCAAATGCTAGGGCGAAACACGCAAAGCGCAACGGCTTTGCGTGCCTTGGAGACCGATCGATCCTTGTCTGCTACCGGCGCGAGAGACCGCTGGCGGTCAGTTCGTGCGGCTCATGACCTGCGCCGAGCCATCCGGCTGCACCAGGATCAGGTGCGCGTTGCCCTGCTCGCACTGGGCACGCCAGGTCGCCACGCCACCCTGCGGCTCCAGCTTCTCGGTCTCGATCACATCGCGGCAGGGAATATCCGCATCGCGAATGGCGCGCAGGAATACGCCCTGCTGTTCCGTTTCCGAGAGATTCTCGATGGCCGCCACATGATCGACGGCGTTTGCCGCGTTCGCCGCCATGTTTGCGGTGGCCGCCGCGTCAGCCGCATTGTCCATCGGAGTCGTGTCCGCCTCGTTCGCTCCGCCGCACGCCGTGAGCGCCAGGGTTGCCATGCCGATGAGAAAAAGACGCATTCAGTACCTCCGGAAGTTCATGCCCGCGCCGAGCATGATAGGCCGGGCGGACGGCGATTGCGACTCCCCTTGGCGCCCGACGGGACCGAAGCCGCGATCTTGCCGACGCGCGGGCGGCTTGACTTGCCCACCTCCCCGGGGCTAACGGACCGGCGAACCGGGCGCCCCTGGCGCTCGCTGTGATTCAATCCGGCCACCGAGTCCTGTCGAAGGGTGGTCGCGATCCGCCCGGCAGGCGGAGATCTGTATCCATGGCAAATGTAACCGTGATCGGCGCCCAGTGGGGCGATGAGGGCAAGGGCAAGATCGTCGACTGGCTGGCGAGCCGCGCCGACTGCGTGGTGCGCTTCCAGGGCGGCCACAATGCCGGCCACACGCTGGTCGTGGGCGATCAGGTCTACAAGATCAGCCTCGTGCCGAGCGGTATCGTCACCGGCACGCTTTCCATCATCGGCAATGGCGTGGTGCTCGATCCCTGGGCCTTGAAGGCCGAGATCGAGAAGCTGGAGGGGCAGGGCGTCAAGGTCGACCGCTCCAACTTCGCGGTGGCGGACAATTGCCCGCTCATCCTCCCCTTCCATCGCGATCTCGACGCTCTGCGCGAGACGGCGGCCGGCAAGGGCAAGATCGGCACCACCGGGCGCGGCATCGGCCCCGCTTATGAGGACAAGGTGGGCCGCCGCGCGATCCGCGTGTGCGACCTTGGCCATCTCGATGCACTGGAGCCCCAGCTCGATCGCCTCTGCGCGCATCATGACGCGCTGCGCACCGGCTTCGGCGAGCCGCCGATCGACCGCGCCAAGCTGATCGCGGACCTGACTGAGATCGCGGAGTTCGTGCTTCAGTTCGCCGAGCCGGTGTGGAAGCGCCTGCGCGACGTGCGCAAGGCCGGCAAGCGCATCCTCTTCGAGGGCGCGCAGGGCGTGCTGCTCGATGTCGACCATGGCACTTATCCCTTCGTGACCAGCTCCAATACGGTGAGCGGCACGGTCGCCTCCGGCTCGGGCATGGGACCGAGCGCGGCGGGCTTCGTGCTCGGCATCGTGAAGGCCTACACCACGCGCGTGGGCTCCGGCCCATTCCCCACCGAGCTGGACGACGAGATCGGCGAGCGGCTGGGCACGCGCGGCCATGAATTCGGCACGGTGACGGCGCGCAAGCGGCGCTGCGGCTGGTTCGATGCGGTGCTGGTGCGGCAGACCTGCGCGCTTTCCGGCGTCACCGGCATCGCGCTCACCAAGATCGACGTGCTCGACGGTTTCGAGACGATCAGGATCTGCACCGGCTACCGGCTGAACGGCGAAATCATCGACTATCTGCCTGCCCATGCGGCAGAGCAGGCGGCGGTGGAGCCGGTCTATGAGGAAATGGACGGCTGGGAAGGCACGACCGTCGGCGCCCGAAGCTGGGCCGAACTGCCCGCGCAGGCGATCAAATACATCCGCCGCATCGAGGAGCTGATCGAATGCCCGGTGGCGAGCGTCTCCACATCTCCTGAGCGGGACGACACGATTCTGGTGCGGGACCCCTTCGAGGATTGAGGGCGGGCTGCTTGAAGATGAAGAGCAGCCCTTCGACAGGCTCAGGGCGAACGGCGTTTGCGGATTAATCCATCCGTCTCGGCACCGTTCGCCCTGAGCTTGTCGAAGGGCCGTTCTTCCTCATAATCGCACAGCATGACATTTTGGACCTATATGCTGCATTGCCGCGGCGGCGCTTTCTATGTCGGCCATACGGACGATCTTGAACGCCGCATCACCCAGCATCAGCATGGCGAAATCGAAGGATTCACAACCGACCGGCTCCCGGTAGAGCTTGTCTGGTCGGAGACGTTTGCCACCCGTATCGAACGAAATCGAGCGGCGGATAAAGGGCTGGTCGCGCGCAAAGAAGATGGCGCTCATCCGTGGCGATTGGGATGAGATGGTGCGGCTGGCCAAGAGTAGAAGGTAGGACGGCCCTTCGACAAGCTCAGGACGAACGGTGCTGAGTAGCGAATCCCGGCCACCCAATCCGTTCGCCCTGAGCTTGTCGAAGGGCCGTCCCTACTTTCCCTCCCTCACCCCCTCATCAGAAGAAGAAAAACCACAGAATCAGAATAAGCGGAAGAGGAATGCCCACCAGCCAAAGTAACGCTGCTTTTCCCATGATCTTTTCTCCTTGGCGATTCGCAGGAACAACGTGGGCGGGGCGTTTCTGTTCCCGGCCCTGCGTGAACCGATCACGCGCCGACGTGCGCGGCCATGCATTGCCCTTTTCCGCGCTTCCTCCTATGTGCGCCCGGTCATGAGCCGGCCGATCACCTTCGCTATTCCCAAGGGACGCATCCTCGATGAGGCGCTGCCGCTGCTGGCGCGCGCGGGCATCGAGCCCGAGGCGGAGTTTCACCGCAAGGAGAGCCGCGCGCTCAAGTTCGCGACCAATGTGGACGGCCTCTCGATCATCCGCGTGCGCGCGTTCGATGTGGCGACTTTCGTGGCGCATGGCGCGGCGCAGATCGGCATCGTGGGATCGGACGTGGTTGCCGAGTTCGGCTATTCGGAACTTTATGCGCCGGTCGATCTCGATATCGGCCATTGCCGCCTGTCCATCGCCGAGCCGGTCGATGCGCCGGATGAGCCCGATGGCGTGGCGAGCCATGTGCGCGTCGCCACCAAATATCCGCACCTCACCCGCGCACATTATGAAGCGCAGGGCATTCAGGCCGAGTGCGTGAAGCTGAATGGCGCAATGGAACTGGCGCCCTCGCTGGGCCTTTCGCGCCGGATCGTGGACCTCGTCTCCTCCGGCGCGACGCTCAAGGCCAATGGTCTGGTCGAGACGGCCCGGATCATGGACATTTCCGCGCGGCTTGTCGTCAATCGCGCGGCGATGAAGATGCGCGCCGCCGAACTGGTGCCGATGGTCGAGCGCTTCCGCGCCGCCGTGGAGGCCAGCCGTGCCGCTTGAGCTGGACGCAACAGCGCCGGACTTTCCCGAGGCGTTCGAGCAGCTCGTCAATGCGCGGCGCGAGGCGGACGAAGATGTGGCGCAGGCCGTGCGCGCCATCATCGCGCGCGTGCGAGCCGAGGGCGATGCGGCACTGGCGGACCTGACAGCGCGGTTCGACCGCTTCGATCTGGACGCGCAGGGCTGGGCGATCACCGCCGGGCAATGCGCGCGGGCCTATGACGAGATTGACGATGCATTGCGCGACGCGCTCAATCTCGCGGCGCGTCGGATCGCGACGTATCACGAGAAGCAGAAGCCGGCCGACAGCGGCTGGACGGACGAAGCCGGCGTGCGTCTGGGCGCGCGGTGGAATGCGGTGGAAGCGGCCGGCATCTATGTGCCGGGCGGGCTCGCGGCCTATCCCAGCTCGCTGCTGATGAACGCCATTCCCGCCAAGGTCGCGGGCGTGGAGCGCATCGTGATGATGTCCCCCACGCCGGGCGGGCACCTCAATCCCGCCGTGCTGGCCGCCGCGCACATCGCGGGCGTGAGCGAGATCTGGCGCGTGGGCGGGGCGCAGGCCATCGCGGCGCTTGCCTATGGCACACAGCGCATTGCGCCGGTGGACGTGGTGGTGGGGCCGGGCAATGCCTGGGTCGCGGAAGCCAAAAGGCAGGTCTACGGCGTGGTCGGCATCGACATGGTGGCCGGGCCGAGCGAGATTGTGGTGGTGGCGGACGGCCGGAACGATCCGGACTGGATTGCGGCCGATCTGCTCAGCCAGTCCGAGCATGACGAGACGAGCCAGTCCATTCTCTTCACGGACGATGCGGCATTCGCGCGGGCCGTGGCGGCGTCCGTCGAGCGGCTGCTGGGCGAACTCAGCACCGGCGCGCGGGCGCGGGTGAGCTGGACGAACAATGGCGCGATCATCCTCGTGCCGACGCTCGACGCGGCGATGCCGCTGGTCGACCGCCTCGCGCCCGAGCATCTGGAACTGGCCGTGGACGATCCCCAGCCATTGTTTGACAAGGTGCGCCATGCCGGCTCGGTCTTCATGGGGCGGATGACACCGGAAGCCATCGGCGATTATGTCGCGGGGCCGAACCATGTGCTGCCGACCGGACGGCGGGCGCGCTTCTCCTCCGGCCTTTCGGTGCTGGACTTCATGAAGCGCACCAGCTTCCTGCAACTCGACGAACAGGCCCTCGGCGCCATCGGCCCGGCCGCGCTCGCGCTGGCGGAAGCGGAAGGGCTACCGGCCCATGCCGCCAGCGTGGCGGTGCGCCTCAAATAAAACAACAATCCCCAAATATAAGAACAATCCCAAGGAAAACCACCGTTCGCCCTGAGCTTGTCGAAGGGCTGTCCTTCTTTCCCGCCGCCGCGACCGGAAACAGAGACAGCCCTTCGACAAGCCCACGCCGAACGGGTAGAGACTGGACCCACATTATGACTGCACGCTCTAAATCCCGTTCCGCCGCGCGCCTTGCCGCCGTTCAGGCCCTCTATCAGCATGAGATGGAAGGCACGGCCTTGCCGATGCTGCTGCATGAGTTCCACCAGCATCGCCTCGGCGCGACCATCGAGGACGTGACATATCACGCCGCCGAGGAGAGCTTCTTCGACGATGTGGTGAAAGGCGTGGACGCGCGGCGCGAGGAAATCGACGCATTGATCGTCGGGCGGCTGGCCAAGGGCTGGTCCATGGAGCGGCTGGACAAGCCGATGCGCCAAATCCTGCGCGCGGGCGCCTATGAGTTGCTGGCGCGCGCGGACGTGCCGGCGGCGAGCGTCATCAGCGAATATGTCGATGTCGCCCATGCCTTCTACGACAAGCGCGAGGCCGGCTTCGTCAATGGCCTGCTCGATGGCATCGCCAAGGCGGTGCGGGGCTGACATGAGCGGCGAGGCGGATTTTCTCCGCCGGCTGGGCGCTATGGTGACGGACCCGGCGGCGCGCGGCCTGATGGACGATGTCGCCGTGCTGCCGACCTTGGGGCAACAACTGGTCCTGACCAGCGATTCGATGGTGGAGGGCGTGCATTTCCGCCCTGACGATCCGCCCGAGACGGTGGGTTGGAAGCTGGCAGCGGTCAATCTTTCCGATCTGGCTTCCAAGGGTGCGGTGCCCGTCTCCTGCCTGCTCAATTATGCGCTGACGGGCGATGGCGCGTGGGATAGCGCCTTTCTCGACGGGTTGGCGCGGGCGCTCCGCAGCTTCGGCATGCATCTGATCGGCGGGGACACGGTCGCCCTGCCGGCGGGTGCGCCGCGCGTGATGAGCCTGACCGCGATCGGTGAAGTGCCGGCCGGGCAGCTTGTGCCGGGGCGCACGGGCGCGCGGCCGGGGGATCGGCTGTTCCTGTCCGGCCCCGTGGGCGATGCGGGGGCGGGTCTGGCCATGCTGGGCGAGGGCCTGACGGAGCCCGGCGAACTCATCCGCGCCTATCGCGTGCCGACGCCGCACATCACCCTGGGGCAGACGCTCGCGCCCTTGGCCCATGCGATGATGGACGTTTCCGACGGCCTGCTCATCGATGCGCGGCGCATGGCGCTGGCCAGCGATTGCGCGGTGGAGATCACGCAGGTGCCGCTTTCCGAAGCCTATATGGCCCTGCGCGGCGAGAGCGTGGAAGCGCGGCTGGCAGCAGCGACGGCGGGCGACGATTATGTGCTCCTCGCGGCCTTGCCCGCCGGCACGACGCCGCCGCACGGCCTCATCGAGATCGGGCACTTCCGGCAAGGCGAGGGCATGACGTTGCGGCTCGACGGCAAGCCGGTCGCTCTGCCGGGGCGGCTGGGCTATGAGCATGGGTGAGCACTAGGCGGCGAACTGCACGTCGGAATTGCGGAATGGATTTGCGCCCGGTCCGTTTTGGCGCGGGCGCTTAGAGTGGTCGTTCAGGCACGGCCGGCCCCATCGGCTCATTTATGCTTCTGGCAGAACCGGATGCGGTTCCCGAAGGGATCGTGCACTTCCATCTGATCGCCCCAGGGCTGTCGATCGAGCCCCGGCCGGCCATAGCCATATCTTTTTGAAGACAACTCGGTGTGAAAATCCTCAATGGCTTCCATCCAGACGAGTGCGGTTGACCCGGGGCTGGCGTCGCCGTGATGCTCTGATAGATGCAATTCAAGCCCGGCACGCTCGACGGCCATGTAGAGCGGAAAGTTCGGTTCGAAGCGGTGCTCCATTATCACCGCAAAGCCGAGAAAATCGCAGTAAAATTCTCGCGCCTTCGAAACATCGAAAATCCGCAGGATCGGTATCGTCTGGCGGAATGAGATGCCACCCGCTACGGATGGGGCGAGCGCTGCAACGGTCCTGTTCCAGTCGCGATAGCCAAGTTCAGCCGCTACCAGTTCGAGGCTCGCGGCGTACGGTATCTCAATCTCGCACTCAGCCAGCGCCGAGCGCAAACGTTTCGCCATCGCCTTCGCTTGATCGATTGTAGGCATGATAGTTCCTCACGCCGGCGACATTCATCGGGTGCTCGCGTTGCCAATCAATCGCCGGGTGGACTATCCGGTGAAGATCAAGTCGATGATGCCTTCACCATGCCCGATGGGCGCGAGCGGCTGGCGACATCTGCCAGCAACATCGTGTCAGACGCTAGCTGGTATTGTCAACGGAGGTGTTGTCCCCCTGAGAGCGAACGACGCGCGTTTCCGTTTAGGAGCCAGACTCAGTCGAGTACCCATGCTCCTGCCTCGCAGGAGCGCTGGCTCCATCGCCATATGGCCCCAACGGAGCAAATCTCGCGCGGGGAGCCACCCGCACCTCGCGCCGATTAATCCGCCAACAGTGCCTTGGCCCAGCTCTTGAGATCGTCGCCCATCGCGGAGTCGCGCGATGCGAGCGCGAAATTGGCTTGCGCGAAGCCGAGCTTGGAGCCGCAATCGAAGCGCTCGCCGTCGAAGGTCACGCCGTGGAAAGGCTGCTTGCCGATCAGCTTCGCCATGGAATCGGTGAGCTGCACCTCGCCGCCCGCGCCGGCTTCCTGCGTTGCCAGCAGGTCCATGACCTCGGGCTGGAGGATATAGCGGCCGGGCAGCATCAGGTTGGAGGGCGCCGTGCCGGGTGCCGGCTTCTCGACCAGTCCCTTGACTTCCGTCAGCACGCCGTCCCGCTGGCCGGGATCGATGACGCCATAGCTGGGCGTCTCCTCCATGGGGACTTCGAGCGCGCAGACCAGATTGCCGCCGACCTTGTCATATTGCTCCACCATCTGCGCGAGGCAGCCCCTGGCCCGGCCGATCAGCAGTTCGTCCGGCAGGATGATCGCGAAAGGTTCATCGCCTATGATATCGCGCGCGCACCAGATGGCATGGCCGAGGCCGCGCGGCTCCTGCTGGCGCACGAAGATGGCATTGCCCGGGTTGAGCCGCGTGCCTTCCAGCGCCTCCACGCTCTTGCCACGGTCCGCCTGCGTGCGCTCCAGCTCGTAGGCGATGTCGAAATGATCCTCGATCGCGCCCTTGCCCCGCCCGGTGACGAAGATCATCGTCTCGATGCCAGCCTCCAGCGCCTCGTCGACGGCATATTGGATGAGGGGCCTGTCGACGACCGGCAGCATCTCCTTGGGCACGGCCTTGGTGGCGGGCAGGAAGCGCGTGCCGAGACCGGCGACAGGAAAAACGACTTTTCGGACCGTCAATGGAATCCCCCCGAACCATGTATTTGTTGGCTGAGCGAGGCGCTATCGGACATCTGGGTAAAAATCCCGATACCAAGCGATGAAGCGGCGCGAACACCCGACGAGAGAAGGGTAAAGGCCGTCCCGCAGCATCCCAAGGGGATTCCGGGTAGGCGGCGCCGGCCTCCTACCGCCCGACGGCCGTGTAGGAGAAGCCCGCCGCCTCGACCAGATCGCGCGGGTAGAGGTTGCGCAGATCGACCATGATCGGTGTCTTGAGCAGCGACTTGATCCGCGCGAGATCGAGCGCCCGGAAGGCATCCCATTCGGTGACGAATACGAGAGCATCGGCGCCATCCATCGTCTCATAGGCGTTGTCGCAATAAGTGACGTCGCGCAGCACGAGCTTGGCCTGATCCATGCCCTGAGGATCGTGGGCGTGGATGGCGGCGCCAGCCTGTTGCAGGCATTCGACAATAGCGATCGCAGGCGAATCGCGCATATCGTCGGTATTCTGCTTGAAGGTGAGGCCGAGCACCGCGACGGTCTTGCCGCGCACGTCGCCGCCCATGGCCCGGATGACCTTCTGCCCCATGGCCTGTTTGCGCGCGTCGTTCACCGCGACGACGGTTTCCACGATCCGCTGGGGTGCGTCATAATCCTGCGCGGTCTTCAGCAGCGCGAGGGTATCCTTGGGGAAGCAGGATCCGCCGAAGCCGGGGCCGGGGTGGAGGAACTTGGACCCGATGCGATTATCGAGGCCAATGCCCCGCGCCACGTCATGCACATCGGCGCCTACCTGCTCGCACAGATCGGCCATCTCATTGATGAACGTGATCTTGGTCGCGAGGAAGGCGTTGCCGGCATATTTTGTCAATTCCGCGCCGCGCCGGCTCATTTCGATGACCGGCGATCGGCCGATGACCAGCGGACGGTAGATCTGCCGCATCACGTCCAGCGCGCGCGGATCGTCCCCGCCGATCACGACCCTGTCGGGGCGCTTGAAATCGTCGATGGCCGCGCCTTCGCGCAGGAACTCGGGATTGGAGATGACGGCGAAATCGGCGTCGGGATTGGTCTCCCGGATGATTCGCTCCACTTCATCGCCGGTGCCGACGGGCACGGTGGACTTGTCCACGATGACGGTGAAGCGCTTGATATGCGTGGCGATCTCGGCGGCCGCGGCATAGACGTAGCTGAGGTCCGCGTGACCATCGCCTCGCCGCGAGGGCGTGCCCACGGCGATGAACACCGCATCGGGATCGGCGAGCGCTTCATCGGCATCGATGGTGAAGGAGAGCCGACCGGCAGCGACATTGTTGGCGACGAGCGTGTCTAGGCCAGGCTCGAATATGGGAATGCGCCCGTTGCGCAGCGCGTCGATTTTTGACTCGTCCTTGTCGAAGCAGATCACATCATGACCGAAATCCGCGAAACAGGCGCCGGAAACCAGGCCGACATAGCCCGCGCCAATCATCGTTATCTTCACTGAGAATCGCCTCTTCTGTAGTCTCAACAGCGGCGGCGCAGGCGGTCTCGAGCCATGCTTCCGCCCTGCCGGCGGCGAGGGCTATTTGAAATTCGGTTTCAACACCAGCCAAACATACACCACGACACCGATGAGGAGTGCTATACCCAGGACGTGCAGGAGCATGCTGCCATTCTCGATGGCATAGTTGCCGAACTGGTTCGCAATGGCACATCCCAGGGCCGGCGGCAGATAGTCGATCATCCGGTCCGGCGGATTCTCCATGGATGAGCGCTGGAGGAAAAGCACTATGATGCCTGCGAAAATCGCGAGCGAGATCCAGTCATAGGCCGTTTCCATCAAGTTTCTCCACAGGCGACGGGCTGGAACGCCGTTTGATCCTATCCCGCCAAGCGCTAGTTTTTCTGAACTCGAAACGCAAAGCGATTCACGATCTTTTCGTCATCATCGCTCATCATCGCGTTAACGGCGTTCTTTCTCTGCTCGCCGGGGCGGGCTTGCAATGTACGGTCGAGGCCTTACCGAAGGCGCCGGTGCGATTGCAGCATGGGAGTTGAGTTTGCGTAAAGGGATCATTCTTGCGGGTGGATCTGGCACGCGCCTTTACCCGCTGACGATGGCGGTCTCCAAGCAGCTCATGCCTGTCTACGACAAGCCGATGATCTATTATCCGCTGTCGGTTCTCATCATGGCGGGCATCCGGGAAATACTCCTGATTACCACGCCGCAGGATGAGGCGGCGTTCAAGGCGCTGCTGGGCGATGGCTCGAAGCTTGGGCTGGCTTTGCATTACGCCGTGCAGCCCGAACCGGCCGGGCTTGCCCAGGCCTATCATATCGGCGCGGATTTCGTGGGCACGGATCCCTCGGCGCTGATCCTGGGCGACAATATCTTCTACGGCCACGGCCTCACCGATCTGCTTCGCGCCGCGGCCGCGCGGGACGCCGGAGCGACGGTGTTCGGCTATTATGTGAACGATCCCAAGGCTTATGGCGTCGTTTCCTTCGACAAGGACGGCAAGGCCGAGACGATCGAGGAGAAGCCCGCCCACCCCAAATCCAATTATGCCGTCACCGGGCTCTATTTCTATGACGGTCAGGCTGTGGATCGCGCCGCCGGTCTTGCGCCATCCCCGCGTGGAGAGCTGGAAATCACCGATCTCAATCGCCTCTACCTTGAGGCGGACGAGCTGAATGTGGAATTGATGGGGCGCGGCTATGCCTGGCTCGATACCGGCACTCACGGCTCGCTGATCGACGCCGCCAATTATGTGCGGATCACCGAGGAGCGCCAGGGCCTCAAGATCTGCTGCCCCGAGGAGCTTTGCTGGCGGATGGGCTTCATCGACGATGCGCAGCTACTGCGGGTTGCCGAGCCGCTGCGCAAATCCGGCTATGGCGATTATCTGCTCAAGCTGCTGGAGCGTGGCGTCGCATGAATTTCATCGAAACCGCCATTCCCGGCGTGCTCATCATCGAGCCGAAGGTCTTCGGCGATGAGCGCGGCTTCTTCATGGAAAGCTGGAATGACCGGACCTTCCATGACGCCGGGCTCGACGTGGATTTCGTGCAGGACAATCACAGCCGGTCCTCGCGCGGTGTGCTGCGCGGCCTGCATTATCAGTCGCCCGGCCCGCAGGGGAAGTTGGTGCGGGTGACGGCCGGCGCGGTCTATGACGTGGCGGTGGATATCCGCCGCTCCTCGCCGACGTTCGGCCAGTGGGTGGGGGTCGAGCTGAGCGCGGTCAACAAGCGGATGCTCTGGGTGCCCGAAGGCATGGCGCACGGCTTCCTGTGCCTGGAGGACGGCACGGACTTCCTCTACAAATGCCGGGGTTTCTACGATCCGGCCAACGAACACAGCCTGCTCTGGAACGATCCGGCCATCGGGATCGACTGGCCGCTCGATGACATAGTCCCGCAACTCTCGGCCAAGGACGCCGCGGGCAAGCCGCTGGCCGAGGCGGTGACGTTCCCGTGAAGGTCGTCATCACCGGCGCGGGCGGCCAGCTTGGCCAGGCTCTTCAGGCCAGTGCGCCTTCGGGCTGCGTGCTCGTGCCGCTCGACCGGACGGCGCTCGACATCGGCGATGAGGCGGCGGTCGCGGATATGATCGCACGCGAGGCGCCCGCGCTTGTCATCAATGCCGCTGCCTATACCGCCGTCGACAAGGCCGAAAACGATGTCGAGACCGCCACCCGTATCAATGGCGAGGCGCCGGGCCATCTGGCGCGCGCCGCCCGGCTGGCTGGCGCCCGCTTCATCCATGTCTCCACGGATTTCGTGTTCGATGGCACAGCCGGAACGCCCTACAAGCCCGATGATGCGACCGCTCCGCTCGGCGTGTATGGTGCGACCAAGCGAGCGGGGGAGGAGGCCGCGCTGGCCGGTCATGCCAATGCGCTGATCGTCCGCACGGCCTGGGTCTATGGCGATACCGGCCATAATTTCGTGCGGACCATGCTACGGCTGATGGCGGAACGGGACGAGGTGCGCGTGGTGGCGGACCAGATCGGCACGCCGACCTATGCCGCCGGGCTCGCGGCCGCGCTCTGGACGCTCGATGAGGCCGGCGCGAGCGGCATCCATCACTGGACCGACAGCGGGGCGGCGAGCTGGTATGATTTCGCCGTCGCCATTCAGGAGGAAGCGCTGGCGCTCGGGCTGTTGGACCGGGCCGTTCCGGTCCTGCCCATCGCGACCAGCGACTTTCCCACGCCCGTGCGGCGGCCTTCTTATTCGATCCTGGACAAGAGCGCTGCCATTGCTCTGGTGGGGGCGCCCGCGCCGCACTGGCGGGTTCATCTTCGCGACATGCTTGGAGTGATCAAGACGCATGGCTGACCTGCTCGTCACCGGAGGCGCCGGATTCATCGGCGCCAATTTTGTGCATTATTGGCGCGAGCATCACCCCTCCGACCGCGTGACGGTGCTCGATGCCCTTACCTATGCCGGCAATCCCGCCAATCTGGACGGGCTGGACGGCGTCGAGCTGATCGTCGGGGATATCTGCGATACGGGGCTGGTGGAAAAGCTGATCGCCGAGCGGGACGTCGACACGATCGTTCATTTCGCCGCCGAGAGTCATGTCGATCGCTCGATCACGGGGCCGGATGCCTTCGTCACCACCAATGTTATCGGCACGCACAGCCTGCTCAAGGCCGCCCGCAAACTCTGGCTGGATACCGGAACGGGCAAGCCTCATCGCTTCCACCATGTCTCGACAGACGAGGTCTATGGCTCGCTGGGACCGGACGATCCGGCGTTCAGCGAGATGACGCCTTATGCGCCGAATTCGCCCTACTCAGCGAGCAAGGCGGGTTCGGACCATCTCGTGCGGGCCTATCACCACACTTACGGGCTGGACGTCACGACCAGCAATTGCTCGAACAATTACGGG